>JACCEC012477440.1_pt1 | contig 15625 bp, 12 predicted proteins | sample 7450121 | NCBI WGS metagenome assembly JACCEC01 (sample SAMN15323455, study PRJNA562643) | freshwater metagenome | isolation source: river surface water | place: USA:Blue River Watershed | collected 2017-08-18 | reverse complement strand
CGGCACTCGTTATTGGATTTATCCACAACGAGAGTCAACCAACACAACTCAATAAAGTTAAATCGTATGAACAAGGAAACAAAATGAGTGTAGCATTCACAAGAGTATCAACAGCAAGCGTAGACGACATTATCTTTTATGATCCTGCCGCCGAGCGCCGAGCTGACTCGCTCGATGTAAACTGGGACACTTATTTCCAAATTGCGTCGCAAGAAATTCTCTATAACTTAGAGTTTGGCTGGTGGCCAAAGTATGTTCAAAATACTCTTGGTGCGTGGTATCACAAAACTGACAGCACAGGTCGACTTGTCACTGCTTTTGACACTGGTAAGTTGATGAAAGATAGTCAAATTCTCAAGCGTCTTGAAACATTCAAAGCCCTAGAGATTTTCTACCAAGCATTGGTAACAGATATTTCCAATATCAACGAAGTTGATGAGAGAAATTACAAACATGCTAAGGAGAGATTCCTAGAAGAATGGGACAAGGCAGCGCAACTATCTAACTTTTATGATCTTCGTAAAGACGGAGTGATCGACAAGTTAGAAGAAAATCGCAATGCTGATGTTGACTACTTTATGGGCGACAGGAGATACTTCTGATGGCTGGACCATTAGTTACAAGTGCTGAAGTCACTGCTTGGCTAAAAGCCAAGAAAACTGGCTTTGAAGTCTTTGACGATTTCCCAACTGACATGAAGAATGTCCGTCATGGAATTTATGTTAATGACCCAGCTGTTGGAGCAAGAACTCTTCATAAGATTGCTGCTCAAAACGGTAACAACTTGTATTACACGGTCGATGCTATGAGAATCATCTTGGTTACATTCCAAGGTGACAACAAGCGTGATCTGGCAGTTGATGCTATCACTGGTATTGTCTTAGACGATGAGTTCTTGGATGGATATCATGAGCGAGACTATCAAATGAAACAAGCATATTTGAACAGAGCGGAATACCGCACATACGATTTCGAACTAACTAGACTAGAAATTCAATAATAGCCACTAACAAGGAGAACACTCATGGCAAAAATTACTACTAACACAGCAGGCACACAACCATCATTGTGGATTACTACAACATTCACAAACGGCGTTGCTGATTTCTCAGATGATGCTGGTATCCTAGCTGTTACTTGTTTACAAGACATCACCATTACTAACTCTACTGGTGTTTACTCTTACACAAGTTTCTGCGATACTTCAACTCGCAAACTAACTACACCTGCTGATAACAGTTTGTCAACTAACATTGTTGTTGATGACGCTGTATTCTTCGGTGATTCAACCAAAACTGCTGCTAGTGCTGCTCACAGCGGTCTAAGCAAGCTAAGTAACGATGGCACAAAGATTGGCTTCCGTGTATACTGGAATGACAATACTGGTGCTACTGCTACTTCTAAGTATCGTCAAGGGCAAGGTTTCATTACTAACCTAGCTCCAACAGTTGGTGTTGACGCACCAGTATGGGTTTCACCAGTTGAAATCGCTGTTGACGGTGGTTACACTGACGGCGTAGGCGCAATCTAATCTCAATAGGGATGGGAAGTAGGGGCTAGTCTTAGGCTAAGCCCCTTTTTTAGTAAGTGAATAAATATTATGAATAAAGATAGTAAACACTGGTTAGAAGATGAGAGTGAAATCATTCAAAGTCTTATAGCCGATGAAGCAAAAGCCAAGGCAATGCTTGTTGATATGGAAAATACTCTACGTCAACTAAAAGCAAAAAGTTCTTTCAGATTAGCCTTGCTGAATTCACTGAGAGAACAACAATTTAAATCAAAGGATGAATAAATGAGCTTAGTTAAATCAAAAAAAGAAGTAGTAAAAATCGAACTCACCGATAAAGATGTTATCGAGTCGTGTGGAGTTACGCATTTCTACATGACAAAATACCCATCTCTAGCACTTTACACGCAATTTTTGGATGCTGGCATGAAAAATGACCCAGAAAAGATTGATAGTATTGCTAGAGAGTTGTTACGAGATGAGAATGGCGAGAAATTGCTTAAAGAAGAAGATGATGTGATTGACCACGAGATTTATGAGCACATTTTAGTTCTAGTGACGCAATATCTTTTAAAGCTAAAGACCAAGAAGTTGACCCAGACAAGCCAAGCGGGGACATCCAACTAATGTTATTATACGCAAGTTTAGGAGAAAAGTATGGAATGCTACCTAGTCAGGTGGCAAAGTCTGCCAATCTCTTAGACTTGATGTGTTATGATGTTATGTCTTCTTGGTCAAGATATCACTCGTTGGATGATAAGGGAAAGATGGAGTATAAGGCAAAATCATTGTCTCAAGAACAACTATCTGACCTACTTAATAGAACAAAAAGAAAATAATATGACTGTAACAGTAGATACAAGTGGATTATCCAGAAAAATACTAAAATCTCAACTTGCTATGCGTCAGGCAAAGCAGGATACCTTAGATTTTGCTCGTAGCATCACACCAATCAAAACTGGTTATGCTCGTGCTAACACAGATTTAGTTGGAGATAAGATTGTATCTCACTATCCTTATGCTGAGGATATTATGTTACATGGTAAAAGTGATAAGTTGCCAGCGAATACCTATATTCCTAGAGTAAAGGCATTTTTTGCTAAAGCTATTGAGCGTAACTTAAAGAATAGAGGTGTATAATGGCAGATATTGACGTAAGCGCTAATCTTGATAGTAGTGGTTTTGAGCGAGGCGTAGATAATATTCAGGCTAGTGCCTTAAAAGCATCAAAATCACTAAAAGACTTCAAACAAGCAAACGATGAAGCTGCTGAGTCGCAAGGTAAAGTTGCTCGTGCTGCTAGTGCTGCTACTCAACAAGTTAACGACTTTATTACACAAGTTATTGGTGGCCAAAACCCACTAATTGCCGCGTTCCAACAGGGTCAACAATTACAGGGTATGTTTGGCTCATTGAGTAATGGTATTAACGAAATAAACAGTGTTCTTAAAAACTTCACTAGCATTACTGCTACTATTCAGTATTTGTCACCTGCTATCAGCGCTCTTGCCAGCGTATTTGGAACACTGATTAGTGTAATCTTTAGTTCTACAGGCGCAATTATTGGTCTAGTTGCTGGTATTGGATACTTGGCATATAAAGTCTATGATGGCATCAGAGCATTTGATGATCTTAATACATCATTGATTCTAACTGGTCAGTCTGCCATAAAAACAAAAGCTGAATACGATAATCTAACAGATGGTCTAACTAAGTGGATGGGCATGTCTGATAAGGGTAGAACCGTTTTTGACCAAATGGTTAGCGGAGGTGTTCTTGCTACTAGTATGCTTCGTGAACAAGCTAAAGCTATTAAGTTATTAGCTGATACTGAAGAGCAAGAAAAGGCTATTGCTGAGAATAGAATTAAAGCAAATCAGGATGCTGTTGGCTTCTTAAACTCCGTGGGCAAAGCAACTGGATATGTTACTGCCGAAACAGTAAAAAATGTGTCTGAGCTTCAGCAACAAGGTAAGTTCATTGAAGCAGGCGCAATGGCGTTTAATGCGTATGAGTTGTCATTACTTCAATCTAGAAAAGCATTGTTAGAGCATCAAGTTGCTCAAGAGAAGGCATTTAGACGTTCTGATGTAATTGACTTTAGTAGTTCGTCTAGAGATGAGCTTAAAAAAGTAGAAGCGGCCATCAAAAACCTAGAAAAAAGCACAGAAAGTTTAACTGATAAAGAAAAAGCAGCAATAGATCAACGTAATGCTGCCATTCAATCTTTATTTGCTTATAAGAACGCTATTCTAGAAACTACTACTGCCATTCAAACTCGTCAACTTGGTGTAGAAGCATCTATTGCTGTTGCTGCCTCTAAGGGCGATGAAGTTGCTAGATCAAAACTACAAACTCAAAAGAATATCTTAGATATCGAGAAGCAGATTGCTGAAGTCAAGGGCAGAACTGACGGCAACATTGCTGGCAATCAGATGGAACTTGACTTCTTAGAAGATAAGAAGAGAATGGTTCAATCAGTTGGTGACTTAGAAGCGTCAGTAGCTGGTAGAAACTTATCAGTTCAGTTCTTAGCAATGAGACAGCAAACTAATGCTCTTGGCTTCCAACTAAAAATGGCAGAGGATTTGAAACGAATTCAGATCGAAACTATGGGCGCTGATAAGTCCTATGCTGACGAAAAATTACAGCGAACAAAACTAGAAGTAGATTACCTAATGCGAATGGCTGAACTGGACAATAAGATTCAGCAGGAAAAAGCAAAAGGAACTATTGCTAGTGCTGAGCAGGCAAAGCAATATGAAAAGCAACAAGAAATTCTAAAAGCAAATCACGAAGAAACAAGAAAATTGTTAACTGCTGAACTAGAACGTACCAGAATATTAGAAATGGAATCATTACTAATGCGTTCTCACACTGAAGCATGGAAAACTCTTGGCGGCGCGGTATTTGAAGGCGCAAAATTAGATTTGCTATCTAAAGCTCAAACTCAAAATATGGGTTATGCTATGAAGGCCGTAGATATTCAGAAACAATTTACTGATGAAGTTGCTACTAGTGCTGCTAGATTACAAAGTTTAGCTAAGATTAATGGTGGCGATTCTGGTTACAATGAAGTCGGTGGATTATTAAGAAATCTAATTGAAGCAAGAGCAGAGATGGCTATGCTAGACACTTCATCAAAAGAAGGTATTTCTCAATCAATAACTAAGTTAAATGAAGTTGAAGAAATTCAAACTAAGATTGCCGCCATCATTGGTGAGAAGAATAAAGTAGAAGTAGATGGTATCTTAGTATCTATGAACTTAGAAGCCGAAAAAGCCAAGAAGAAAATCGAGTATCTATCTAGAGAACAAGATGCCATCAAAGCTCGTAATGCCTCTGCCGCCGAAGGTGCGAAGTCAGCATTTGATAATATTACAAACTCAATCACCCCATTCAGTGTTGCTAGTGATGCTGTTACAAAAACATGGAACAACATCGGTAATGCGTTTGATAACATGGTTGATAAGGGAAAACTAGACTTTTCATCATTAGCTGATAGTATTATCAGGGACTTGTTAAAGATTGAAATGCGAGCCGCAGCAATGGACTTGTGGAGAGCAATAAAAACTGGTAGCAGTGGACAGAGTAGCGGTAGTGCCATATCAACTATTTTTAGTGGTCTAGGATTTGCTGACGGTGGTCAACCTCCAGTAGGCAAAGCATCTATCGTAGGCGAGAATGGGCCAGAACTATTCGTGCCACGTAGTGCTGGCACTATTATTCCAAATAATCAACTAGGTGGCAGATCGCAACCTACGCAACAAATTATTAGCAATACATATGTAACAAACAACATCTCTGCTGTAGATGCGGCTGGGGTTGCCAAACTATTCATTGATAATCGTAGACAACTGCTAGGAGCAGTCAATCAGGCTGATAAAGAAATGCCTACTCCAACAAGAACAAGATAATTATGTCATTACAAAAAATAATCAATATGAGTTCAAACATTGAAGTCAACCGTAGAAAAATGGTTGGTGTTCAATATACAAGAAGTCAGTTACCTAGAACTGATATGACGGTTACTAAAAACCCTTGGAAGTTCAGAATTACTGTGCCTAATCAGCCTTGGAATGAGATGAGATCAATCATAGAAAATCTAGACTACCATGACAGATATAGCCCAACCGTAGTGTCGTTCAATGATAATCCTAACTTAGCATGGCTATTCCGATATCAAGGCGACTATGCTGTAACGCCATTTGGCATTTCGATAAATTCGTTTGTTGGTAATCAGATGATACTAAGTAATTTACCAGACTTAGATCCAGCACTATATTTGTTCAGAAGCGGAGATATTATTCAAGTATCAGGTATGCCTTATCCATTTACAGTTGTCAATGATGTAGTAAGAGGCACAGATACAACAGTAACTATTACTACGCATCGTCCTAACATATTAACAAACTCAGTAGCTGGGCTTACTCTGTTGGTAGGAAACAATGTAAACTTTAACTTATTTGTTGCTGAAATGCCAACCTATAAGTTATCTACTGGTGCTATCAAATACGACAGTAATGGAACTCTAATAAATAATGGTATAGTTGAATGGAGTGGAACATTCGATTTATATGAATGGGTATCAGGTGCCTAAATTAACAAGTGAATTATAATGCCAATATCAAACATCGTATCATCAATCATAAACTCAGTTTCTGAACTTACTAGCACACAAATAGGTGCGGTAAGAGAATATCTATCAAGAAGTAAAATCATCGATTGTGAGTTTGTAAAGATGACAGTTGTTTTCTCTAATGATGTAAATCATATTACTAGAGATTTCTTCATGTCAACAAGTTACAATTCTCATACAATCAATGGCGATACTTACACAGAATTAGGAGCATTACTAAATGTTACCGGGACTCAGCGAGATATTACTAGTAGTGGTTACGATACTGGTATTACACTAACTGGTCTTGACCCATATTGGATTTATGTAGTTGCTGGTGGTCCAGCAAGCAGTCCAGTCCCAGTAAAGAATCAATCTGATATTCCAGTAGGATATTATCCTATTATCAAGGGTAGTAGAGTAAAAATCTATCGTGGATTCTTTAATGACAATTATGAACTCGTAACAAGTGCGCTTAGATATACTGGCATCGTAACTAGTTATTCTATTCAAGAAAACCGCGAAACCGGTTATGATGCTCTAAACGATACTTACACAATCAGTATTCAGTGTAGCGCATACAAGCAAGTTTTACAGAATAGAATGTCTGGAAGAAAAACAAATACCACAAGCTGGAAGAATGTTTATTCTACAGACACATCTATGGACAGAGTTAGTGGACTTGAAGGTAAAAAATTCGACTTTGGTAAGAAGCCAAAATGATAGTCAAGGCTCGCAGAACAGATATCAATATTATTATTGATATGATGAAAAAATATAGTTCTTATAGTCCAATATTTGAACTTAGAACTACTCACAATGAACAACACGTTAGAAATGTTGTTGATGCTATTATTGTTGGGCAGGGATTTGTTCTGTTAGCATTTAAAGATGAAACACCTGTAGGTATGTTCATCGCAATTAGACATGGCAATACTTGGAATCCAGACATTAAGATTTTAACTGAGTTGGCTTTTTGGGTTGAACCAGAACACAGGCACTCATCTGTAGGCTATCGTCTTCTAAAAGAATACGAGAAGTGCGCGGAAGAGATGCTAATAAATAAATCAATAACTGCTTATACAGTAAGCAGACTAGAGAGTAGTGAGTTTGACCCTGCCAAAAGAGGATTCAAGCCATTAGACTTTACATATTTTAAACAATTAGAGGAATAATATGCCATCATCGGTAATCGCAGCGGTAGTAGTAGAAGCATTAGGTTTAGCAGTTGGTGGCATCGCTGCGGCAGCAGTAACGTTTGGTGTCCGTTTACTTACTACGTATGTCATTAGTAATCTATTCTTAAAGCAAAACAATCAGGCTGCTGGGTCAAATCCAAATGATCAGGGTAGTAGAGTTCAACTGCCTCCAGCAACTAACAATAAGTTACCTGTAATTTACGGCACAACATGGTTGAAGCCCATTATTACTGATGCTAAACTAAGTATTGATCAAAAAACAATGTGGTATGTTTGCTCATTGTGTGAGGCACCTGAAAACAATACAAGTGTATATGGTGGTGGTGAAATCTCTTTTGGTGATATCTATTGGGGCGACAAGAAACTAAACTTTGATGCTACCGATAAGACAAAAGTAATTAGCTGGACAACAACTGATACTGATGGCACTACTACTACAGATACTGCTGTAAATGGATTGATAAACTTCTATCTATACAGAAAAGGTTCACATAGTCAAACTAACACTGGAAACAGTGCTATCTCTATTTTACAAGATAGTAATATTGAATCTGGAGAGCGTTGGAAGTCAACAGACCTAATGACAAATACTGCGTTCATGATTGTAAAAGTTCAATACAATCAGGACTTGGGTTTGACTGGACTAGAAACTCTAACAGTAAAAGTTCAGAACACAATTACTAAGCCGGGCGAAGCATTATACAACTATCTAACAAACTCATACTATGGCTGTGGCATTTTAGCTTCTGAAATCAATCAGCAAAGTCTACAAAACTTAGATGATTACTCTCAACAACAAATATCATATACAAAAACAGATGGAACAACTGGTTATCAACATCGCTATATGTTGAACGGCGTTATTGACCACTCAAAGAGTTGCTTTGATAGTATTCAAGATATAATGGATGCTTGTGATAGTTGGCTACAATGGAATGAAAGTGTAGGTAAGTGGTCTGTTATTATCAATAAATCTTATACACAATATGCTGGAACTCAGTCTAGCACCTCAGTTACAGACTTGTTCAATATTACGGATGATAATGTCATTGGTTCTATTCAGTTGAACCCAGTTGACATGAACGCATCACTAAACAACTTTGAAGTTACATATCCAGATACAAACATTTATGACCAAGCTGGCTTTGCGTATGGAGCACTAACTGGTATTCAACGTAACCCTAATGAACCAGATAACAAGTTGAGCATGAGATTGCCTATGGTCAATAACTCTGTTCAAGCACAATATCTAGCTAAACGTAAACTATTACAGAGTCGAGAAGACCTTATTGTTCAGTGTTCATTAGACTACAGTGGTATTCTAGTTAACGCTGGCGATTTGGTGCGCTTTAACAGCGACAAGTTCCAATGGGTAAATAAAGTATTTCGTGTTACTCAAGTTCAAGAACGTAAGGACGATCAGGGTTCTTTAGGAGCAATGCTGACACTATCAGAGTTCAATGACAGTGTATATCAAGACATTGCTATTCAGGATTTTAAGCCAAGCCCTAATACTGGCATCAAAGACCCTACTGTTGCTTATACTCCATTAGCACCAGAATGGTATAACTTAGTAAGTGTAAATAACGTTCCTTATTTTAGTTTGAAGTTTTCTCTACCTACAAATGGCGCTTATAAAACTGTTGAGTTCTATTATAGTAGCACAGGAACTAATGATGATGACTTCAAACTACTAAAAACAGATAAGAGCACAGGAGCAGCATACTCAAATGCTCAAGAGATCAACATAGATGTTAGTGGTTTATCTGATGGCAGTTATTATTTCAAAGTCCGTATTCAAACAACAACTGGCAAATGGTCTGCGCTAAGTCCAGCGAGTTCAGTATTAAACTGGACAACTACAGTTAGTGTGCCTAGCGCATTAGGCACTTCTATTCAATGGAGTCCATCAACTATTGTATGTCCTAGTGATTCACAAGGTAATAATGTAACTGTTGGTCAAACTGCCAAGATTTTCTTATACATTGGCACAGCAATAATTGATTTATGGAATCAAGTTGGCACTCAACCTAACAATACATGGTATTGTAATACAGTAGTTCCAGGTAGTGGCATTAGTGTAAGTCCAATCGTAACAAACTATTCTGAAGATAGTGTAGCAGTTACTATTCAGGCACTGACTGCCAACTCTACTACTATTGCCTTTACTGATATCATGTATAAAGACAGTAGTGGCAATATTGTCAATTTGGGTTCAAGTTCAATCGGCGTAACTAAACTAAACGCAGGGGCTGCTGGTAGCGATGGCACTAATGGTTCTTTTGTTGCTACAGCAACATTATACAAATGGGCATTGAACACACCAGCTGCGCCAACTGGCTCATCATCATTCGTATGGGCATCACTAACTAATACATCATATACTGGCACTGACGGGTGGTTTACTACTATTCAGGCTAACCCACTAACTGCCAATTATAATTTGTGGGAAGCAAAGAAAACAATTTCTGCTCCAATCACTCAAACGCTTACAACTGTAGATTGGACTACTGGAGCTAGTATCGGCTCTATCGGCAAAAACGGCAGTGATGGCATTTCTGGAACTAGTGGATATACAGTAGCGCACTCAACAAACTTTGTTGACTTTAAACAAGGTATTGACGGGACATGGAGTCCATCTTATGTTGATGTTGCTGTCAACTATATTGGTCCAAATTTATATTCTAAAACTCAGCGAGTTTCTGTAATCGCAAATAATATTTCATACGGCACTATTAGTGGCTCCGCTGATATCACGGTAGCAACTACTGGCTCTGGAACAAAGCAAGGTAATATTACATTCTCTTCTTCTGTAACTGGGGCATCTACTAGTAGTAACGTCCCTGTTAATTTGACATCTGCGGCTGTTACATACGTTGCTAATCCTTCTTCTATTATCATGTATCAGACGATGGATGGAACATATACTCCATCATCTGTAAATTCTGTTATTACATATGCTAATACTAGTGCGTCAATAACTAGAACAGTGCCAGTCACTGTTTCGTCTAATGCGATTTCTTTTGGCACTTATAGTGGCAACACACTAATCAACGTTGTCGCTACTGGCGCTGGAACAAGAAGTGGTAATATTACATTCACTTTGCCTTATGGAACTATCAGTAATCCAGTTATGGTTCCAATCTCAGTTATTGGTCTAACTGTAGAAGCCAGTGTAGATAAGAGTTATATTAGTTTCCCTCAGTTATCTAACGGAGCTTACACTAGTCCAAATACTCAAACCATTACTGCCACATTTAAAGATACCAGAACTGGCACAATAAACACAGTTACTGCTAGTGCTAGTATTTCTACTACTGGTCTTATTACTATTTCTGGCGCTAATGCTAATAACATTACAATGATTTTTAGCAGTAACAATACTTCTATTGCCGGTGTAAACTTTACACATACAGCGTCTGGAGCAACCGTTGGTGCTACTACATATGCGCAATTATACCCAGTTGTTAACACTACTCCGTATGGCGGCTCGGTTATTGCTGTAGGCGGAGCAAACGTAAGCAACACCATTTCTAGTGGATTGACTGTTAGCTCATCTTATAGTGCTGGACAGACATTTAATAGAGCAGTTAATGATGGCGCCTGGACACCTACTCCTAATGCTACAAACATTATGACTACTGTTGCCAGCATCAATGTTCGCCGTGGGAACACGGTTGTAGGTACTGCTGGATATAACATATTCTATAATATAAACAATAGCTCATTTACTGGTGCCGCAAACAATACAGGCGCTGTGAACTTCTCTCGTTTCACATACGGAACAATGTCTTCTACTGATACTAGATTGCTTATTCCAGTAACTTACACTGACCCAGAAGGCACAATTTCTACTGATGTTGAAGTAAACGTTCTTCGCAGTGGCTCTCGTGGCTCGAGCGGTCCAGTAAACGTTGTTCGTTATGGTAGATTTAGTTCTCGTGAAGAGGCACAATTAGCTGGTGCCCCTATTTCTACTACTGGTTTAAATTCTAACTGGGTTCGTTCTCCTGACTCGTTCTCAGCCAGTGACCCATATACTCATACTACTTCACAATGGATATCTAACGTAACGGTTGGTGCTCCAGCGCAATGGAAATTAGTTCTTGGTGGCACTGGTAGTGGTAGTTATGTTGCTGGTCGTAAAGAAGAATACTCATTATCTATTAGTGGATATCATACTACAAGTGCTTACAATAATGAAGAGTTTGCTTTTGACTTTGGTGGACAAACAGGTGGATATGTGCTAAACGCTCCAGCAAATGATTCAATAGACTACATGCTAAAAGTTGGCACTGCTAGATATATCAGTTTTTCTTCAGGCTCTATTTACTATGCCGCTGACGGCATCAACTTTGTAGATATAACAAGTTTTGTTAATGTAGAAAATTATAGTAAATTTGTTTCTGTTGGTTCGTATCTAATTGGTTGTCTCCGTGTTATAGAAGGTTATGATTGGGCAACATATATGCTTATTGGCACAGACCCATATAACTTAGCTAGATATAGTGGTTTTGATCGTATTGCTAATTTTGATTATCTTACAGAAGTATCTAATTCTAAATATACAAAAACAGATTTGATTACCGTTAGAGAAAACTCAAATAATGAACTTTACATTACCGTATGTCGTTCTAATTCAGACCCACGACTACCAGCGTCTTGGACTACAGTTCCTATGTTTAGTGGTATATTTTTTCCAAATACTTCTACACTTAACTTTAAGTTCTACAAAATCAGCAACAAACTATATGCTGTTTCTGAAAGTGCTATTTTCTCGGCAGATGATTGGAACACTGGTTGGGTTATTGTATATACTGGTTATGTTCGTCATTTTCAAACTAATGGCACCAGCGCAGTTTTTATTGATACTAGTTCTATTGATGCTACAGTTCGTGTTCTAAACACAGACGTAAACTCTACTGCTGTTGTCCTTACAGTATCTACGGCTCATTATAGACAAATAGTGTTTTATAATGGAACATACTACTTTTTAGATTTATTTCATAATGTAAAATATACATCAACTGATGGTACTACATGGTCGTCTTCTTCATCGATGCCTATTTTATCTTCTACTGCTACTGTTTACGTCAATGATAGTGGGTTCTATTATAATAAGACATCAAGTAACTATGATTGGTATTACTCAAGTAATTTAGTTACTGAGACAGCTACATCTTGGGCTAATAAAACGTATACAAGTTATCTTAAAAACTCAAATAATTTTTATTTTTGGCAGCTTGCTACTAGCAATGATGGTCAACAACACGCAGATTTATCTATAGTTGGCACAGGTAATAGTAGAACTAGACTAAATGGTGTTGGTAGTATTGTTTCTGTAACATTACAATACTATACTGATTTATTAGGCACTGCTTCTCAAACATTTACTGCGACAATTAAATTGGCTGGCAATTTAACAACAACCGGTCAAATTGCTGCTGATTTTGTTGCTAAGTTAAATCTAGCAAAAGGAAACAGACCATTTACTGCTACTGCTTACAATGCCAGAGTGGAAATTATATTCACTTACAATGGTAATAACTCTTCATCGGCAGGGTCATTTACAGTTACTCAAAGTAGTGGTTCACCAGCATCTACAATTACTATTACTCCGGCTACTGCCACTGATGGTAGAAGTCCATCATTTATTGAGTTTGGTAATGTAGAAATCGCAACTAATCGTGTAGCATTAGAACTTACTTCTGCTCCATCTGTTTCCGGTAACGTTGTTACATGGACCTGTGACACCCTATCTTCTAATGGCACATTAAGTGACGGCATGGAGATCGTAGTAGATACTCAGCAAAGTCCAGTCGCATGGGTTGATGAATTTGATGCGACAATTGGTAATGCTACTCCTACGGCGGCAGTTAGATTCAATACAGGAAACTCTACAATTAGTATTAATACTACTAATTTAAGCACATGGCTACAAACATTTGTCCCTGTTCTATCGCAAGGAAGTTATATCTTCTTACAGGGCAAGGCAGCTACCAGTTCTACTACTACAATGATGTTCTCGACTGTTGGTAATTCGTATGCGCAAGCAACTGATATTGCTACCATGTTCAATACTCAGGAAGTAGCGTATACTGCTACAACATCTGGTAATGTAGTTACTATTACTAGTAGCGCATATGTTAATAAGAGCGATCTTACTATCAACAGAGTTGATGCTGGAACTAACGGCACTATTGTTGCTAGTGACTTTACACTGACGAAAGTTCAAGATGGTTTGGCACCATATACATCTACCATAGGTAATAAGTCATTTATTACGTTTACTGGCACATCTGGTGGCGGAAGATTTACTGCTCCTGTAGTTATTGATATTGACTATGGACAAAATACTACTGCTTCCAGCAATCCAAGTGGTTATGCTACTACAATCAGTAGACTAAAAACTGCTTTGACTGCTAGAGGTTATTATGTATTCCAAATTGGCACTACTAATGAGCTAAGAGTAGTAGATATTGAGCCTCACGCTGGCGGCACGTTTGTTGCTACTGTTACCAATGGCTCAAACCCAACAGGCACTGTTACCGCAGTTGTTACACCATTAGACAACGGAGTAGCAGAAATAGTAACTGGAGATCAGTATAGATGGACTTATCCTGTTAATACAGGTCGCCAAATCAACTAATTTCATAAAACAATAAATATAAGATAAGGAAATAAATATGTCCCTAAAACTAAGCGATTTTAGCAAATGGATTCAAGTAGGCGATAAAATCGACTATATTGAAGTTCGCCATGGCGAACAACTTGTAATCCCATTCACAATGCGAGACAGTTCTGACGGTATCGTTGACCTATCTGGCTGGACTCTAACCGTCAACAGTGAGATTATGTCCGCTACTTTTACATACTCTACTGCCGGAGAACTTACTGGCGTTGCTGATCTAACTAAACAGAGAAATGCTAGTGGCAACACTGGTTCTACTGCGGTTGCTGGCTTAGAAGTGGTCAATATTGTAGCGGCTGCTGGCACAGGCGTGTTAAAGATTCCAGCATCTGCTACTCCTAACCCATCTACCTTAATCACACCAGATGATAACAATACACTCTTGAATATCATCACAATCACAGCAACTTACCCATCATCGGTTACAGGTTTCTCTAACATTCGTAAATTGATGATGGGTCTAATCGTTCGTTACAGTAACTAAGGATAATCAATGAGCACAGTAAGTTTAAATCTGGTAAATGATAGCGTCACAGCAAACTTCTATATTGAAGGAACAACTGCTGGACCAACAGTAGGTAATGTCGCACTATTGAACCTTGACGGTAATTCTTCAAATGTTCTACGAGGCGATGGTAGTTGGGGCGTAGGTGGCGGGGGCGGCACTGCTACTGTTGCTGGTGCGGATACCCAACTACAATACAACAATGCTGGCGCACTAGGCGCTATTACAGGTGTAACAAGTAATGGTGTTGCGATTACCGCCGCTATTGCTAATGTTAAGTTGACTGGTGGGGTAGCAAGTCAGTTTATTTCTACTGACGGCACTGGCAACTTATCATTCTCAACTATTCCCGGTTATGTTCAAACACCTCGTGTAGAGTTGATTGCTCCTGCGGTTTCTACACAAAACTATACTTGGACACATCCTTCATTCGCATACTATGATGACGATGCTTCACTAATGAACATCTTCTCTATGGGTGTTCTAACAGACAAAGATAAATGGTCGTTGAGTGGCACTACCTTAACTTATAATGCTTGGACTTTGCCAAACGGTCAGTATGATGTCTTACCGGGCGTTGTTGCTACTGGCGCTGCTAGTGGTTCAGTGACTAGTGTAGATACTATTAACGCTAATATTATTACTGCTAACTCTGTAACTAGTGTTCGCTTAGCAGGTGAAGGTGGCAATATTAGTAATATTCAAACACCGGTCATCTCAAATTCAACTACATATGCCCGCACTTATAGTGATGGTCACTTCCGTGTTGCTATTAACAACGGTTTGAAGATGATGATTGATAGTGATGGCGTAGAAATTACTGGTGCCTTAGTTCCAGCGGCTAACATCACTTATGATTTAGGCACTGCTACTCGTCGCTGGAAAGACCTGTACCTAAGTAACAATACTATCTACCTAAACGATGTGTCGCTAAGTGCTGATGCTAATGGATTAAATGTTGGTGGCTCTACAATGGCTACCGAAGATTTTGTAGGCAATTCAATCAACGCCCTAGGCAATATTCGCACCGTGAATTTAGACGGTAATGTGTCTAATGTGTTAAGTGGTAACGGCTCGTGGACACAGAACAAACAGGCGGGTG
>JACCEC011476595.1_pt1 | contig 15626 bp, 11 predicted proteins | sample 7450121 | NCBI WGS metagenome assembly JACCEC01 (sample SAMN15323455, study PRJNA562643) | freshwater metagenome | isolation source: river surface water | place: USA:Blue River Watershed | collected 2017-08-18 | reverse complement strand
TTGACTTGTCCAAAGATCCAATGGCATTGCAGCGTTTGAAAGAAGGTGCTGAGAAAGCCAAGATTGAGTTGTCTTCTGGTACAAGTACTGAAATCAACTTGCCCTACATCATGCCCGTTGACGGAGTCCCCAAGCACTTGGTGAAAACATTGAGCCGTGCTAAGTTTGAGCAACTGGCGGATAGTTTGATTCAACGCACCATTGCTCCTTGTGAATCGGCATTGAAGGCGGCAGGTTTGCGTGTGACAGATATCAATGAGATTATTTTGGTGGGTGGTTCAACCCGTATCCCAGCCATCCAAGAAGCTGTGAAGAAATTCTTCGGAAAAGAGCCTTCAAAAGGTGTGAACCCGGATGAGGTGGTGGCCATCGGAGCTGCTATTCAAGGCGGTGTATTGACAGGAGAGGTGAAAGACGTTTTGTTGTTGGATGTTACTCCACTTTCTTTGGGAATCGAAACCATGGGCGGTGTGTTCACCAAGTTGATTGATGCCAACACCACCATTCCTACCAAGAAATCTGAAGTGTTCTCCACTGCTGCTGACAATCAGCCCAGCGTTGAAATCCACGTGTTGCAGGGAGAGCGTGCGATGGCCAAGGACAATAGAACCATTGGAAAGTTCCATTTGTCTGATCTTCCTCCAGCACCAAGAGGGGTGCCCCAAATCGAAGTGATCTTTGACATTGATGCCAATGGTATCATCAACGTAAGCGCCTTGGACAAGGCAACCAATAAGACGCAAAGTATCCGCATTGAAGCGTCTTCAGGATTGAGCAAAGAGGAAATTGAGCGCATGAAGAAAGAGGCAGAGATGAATGCAGAAGCAGATAGAGTGGCGAAAGAGCAAGCGGACGTTGTGAACCAAGCAGATTCATTGATTTTCCAAGTAGAAAAGCAATTGAAGGATTCTGGCGACAAGATTCCTGCAGACAAAAAGGGCGAAATCGAAACCGCTTTGGCAGATTTGAAGAAGTCACATGCAGAGAAAAATTTGGATGCCATCAAAACAGACATGGACAAATTGAATACCATCTTCCAGGCTGCAGCCCAAGAGATGTACAGCCAGGCTGGAAATGCTGGTGATGCAGGACAGGGCCAAGGTGCCGGCAATGCTGCGGATGGTGAAGTAACCGATGTCGATTTTGAAGAGGTGAAGGACGAGAAGAAATAATCGATTCAGATAAAAAGTAAAAAGGCCGTCAACATTGATGGCCTTTTTTTGTTTACATCATCAGTAAAGTAATTTTGAACGATGAAATCGGAAAGGAAGAGTGTTTGGGTGATAGGGGTGGTGGGATTGTTGGTAGCCCTGAGCATATGGGCGGTGTCGCAATTGCGCTTCAATTATGATTTTGAGGCTTTCTTTCCTCAAAATGATTCTGCCACGGACTTCTATTTGGCTCATCGGGATAAATTTGAATCAGACTTGGATTATTTCATCGTTGTTCTAGAAAACAACAACGGAGTATTTGATTCCAGCTTCTTGGCCAAGGTAGATGCGCTCAATGATTCCTTAAAAAAAATAGAGTATATCAATGATTGTGTGGGGCCAACTCAGTTGATGGATGTGGTAAAAGATCCAGTTTTTGGCGGATTCTTTCAATCGCCATGGTTGGATTTTCGGAATCCAGAGGGGTATGGTATTGATAGTACACATATCTACGGCATAGGGCAATGGGTAGGTATCTTTTTTTCACCAGATGGGAAGTCGGTGGCCATCAATATGAAGCATGAGCAAGGTTTGGCGGTCAAGAAGTGTGATGTCTTATATGACAATATTCAAAATACGGTTGGACAATTTCAGTTTGATGGGGTGCACCTTATCGGAAGAGCCAAGGGTCAGAAGTTGCTGGTAGAGTTGATGATCAAAGAGTTGGTCATGTTTGTAGGGTTGTGTTTGATCTGCACGGTCATATTCCTTTACATCGCATTTAGATCGTTTTGGGGAATCGTTATCCCAGCGGCGGTAGTCTTTTTGTCCATCTTGTTCACGATGGCTTTTATGCAAATACTGGGCAAAGACATTGATGTGATGGTGACCATCATGCCCACTATTTTATTTGTGGTCGGGATGAGCGACTCAGTGCATGTGTTGACCAAATACATGAATGAATTGCGCGAGGGTAATGATCCAAAGACAGCGCTGAAAAAGGCTTTGAAGAGTATTCGATTGGCCACGTTCTTAACAGCAGTGACCACCGCCATAGGATTTTTGACCTTGATTTTTTCCAACATTAAACCGATATCTGATTTTGGTTTATACACCAGTGTTGGTGTGCTATTGGCTTACGGCCTTACATTTACTTTGCTGCCAGCGATGATATTGGTCATCAAGCCAACGCAGATGCAAGTGTATGCGTTGAAGGAGGATTTTTGGACCAACAAACTGCATCGATTTTTTGCTTTTGTGTTGCGCCGTAGGAAATGGATTTTAGTGGGCGCGGCCATCAGCGTGGGCATTAGCTTCTGGGGAATATCGATGATCAAAGTTGACAACCTCATGCTTGAAGATTTGCGGGACAACAATCCATTGAAGCAAGATTTTAATTTCATGGATGAGAAGTTTATTGGCTGCAGACCTTTTGAGATGAGTGTTCAGCTCAAGGCATCCGCGGACATTAACGATTTGAAAACCTTAAGTGAGTTGGATAAACTGGATACCTATCTCAGAAATGAGTATGGAGTAGGCGCGTTGTTCAGTTGGTGCGAGATGGTAAAATCGGCCAATAGAACATTGAACGGTGGAGACGACAGTTATCGGCGCATTCCTGCGGATTCTTCGGAGATGAAACAGATTGTAAGATATGCCAAAAGCAAACAGGCGTTGCCACTGGTGAAATTGGTGTACAGTCCGGAAAGTAAATCATTGAGGGTAACCGGAAGGTTGCCTGATAAGGGAAGGAAGTACTATGAGCAAAAGAACAAGGATTTGAATCAATTTATCTCCCAGCATTTCACTCAGTTTGAAGCCACCACCCTCACCGGAACAGCCATGTTGATGGACATTAATAATGCTTATTTGGTTGACAATACCATTTTGGACTTGTTTCTTTCGATCTTGGTCATTGGCCTTGTGATGGGGGTAGTATACAAATCATGGCGCATGGTTCCAATGACCATTATTCCTAATCTTTTGCCTTTGATTGTTATTGGAGGGTTGATGGGTTTCCTGGGAATACCTTTGAAAGTATCGACGTCCATTGTGTTCAACATAGCCTTTGGAATAGCCGTGGATGATACCGTTCATTTTTTGGCTCGTGTAAGAACGTTGGGTTTGGAGGGCTATTCACGGATTTATGCTGTAAAGCGAACATTCATGACAACAGGCAAGGCAATGATAGTGACAGGATTGATATTGACGGCAGGATTTTCAACTTTGATATTCTCGGAATTTTTAGGAACTTTTTACATTGGGTTTTTGATTTCATTGACCTTGTTGGTGGCTATTTTGATGGAAATGACCATTACCCCTTTGTTGCTAATTTGGACAAAACCAAAAAAATAGGGATTTGTATACTAAATGTTAAAAAACCAATTATATTTGTCACATTAAGAATGAATATTATGAAAAAAATCTTTACACTGATTGCTATTGTTGCTTTCGCCAACGGAGTTTCTGCTCAAGGAATGTTGGATAATTTGAAATCTTCTCCATGGACATTTAGTTTGGGATGGGCGGCTATCGATGATGATGGTCGTGCATTTGAGAAGTTCTTAGATGCAAAAGAAGGTTGGAACTACAATCTCTTTCCTTCACGTATCAGCGGAATGAAAAGTTTGAATGAGAAGTTGTCTTTGGATTTGGGCTTTACCTACGTGAACTATGATGCAAAATACAGAAATGTAAATGAGACTACTGGTTCTGAAGAAGGAACAATGTGGGCATTGGACGCTAATACTCGTTTCAATGCTTTCAGAAAGGCCAATTTTGAAATCCAGTCAGTACAAGGTCTTGGATTCTCAAAGCGTGATCCAGGTTTGGATCCCAACATGATCACTGTGAATACAGGATTGTCCTTGAATTATTGGGTGAAAGAGGACTGGGGAATTTCTTTGAATTCACAAGCGAAGTGGGGAGTAACCAATTTGATGGATGGTGGTAGCTATCTTCAGCATGGCATCTCTTTGTTCTACGTAGCGAAGTAATTTTTTATCAATCATAAGACGCGGATTGTATTTCAATGCATCCGCGTTTTTTTTTATTTTGATGATGCGTTTTTTTCTTTACTTCATGCTCATCTTGAGCTTAGTTTCCTGCACGCAATCCAAGCAGGTTTATTACCTGAATGGATTGGGTAATGAGAATTCTGAACGAAAGGCTCAGGATATCGAAAACCCTGTTGTGCAGAAGGGCGACCAATTGAGCATATTTGTGAACAGCTTAAATGTTGAGCAGGCTACCTATTTTAATATGTCCAATTTTTCAGCGATACAAATCAATAGCGCTCAACAATTGCAAAATGCCAATCCTATCATGGGTTATATGGTTGAAGCCAATGGTAAGATAAATTTTCCAAAGTTGGGGGAAATAGAAGTGGCTGGAATGAGGAGAGAGGAATTGGAGAAATATTTGGAGATTGCATTAAAAGATTACATCAAAGATCCGGTTGTTAGTGTTAGATGTATCAATTTTAGAATTACTGTGTTAGGAGAAGTGGCTAAACCAGGAACCTTTCATGTTCCATATCATAATTTGAACGTATTGCAGGCGCTCGGAATGGCGGGTGATTTAACCATAAATGGCGTCAGAAGTGAAATAATAATGATAAGGAAAACAGAAACCGGAGAGCAAAGTATAGTAATGGATTTGACCTCTAAAGAATTTTTAAAGAGTCCCTATTTCTATTTACAATCTGGTGATGTCATTTATGTAAAGCCCAATAGAACCAAGATTAACACGAGTAGTACTTTCTTTCAAGTTTGGCCCACTGTAGTGAGTGCAATAACTTTGTTGGTCTTGGTGGTTACCAATATAAAATAAGGGAATGGATGAACGTTGGAAATCAGAGGAAGAGTCGGATATCAACTATCTAGAAGTTGTAAGAAGCACACTCAAGGCCTATTGGCCTTTGTACATCATTTTTATCATTGGTTTTTTGAGTGCAGGCTATTTGATGGTACGCTATACAATGCCCACCTACTCCATTAGCTCCAAAATATTAATCAAGGATGAAAAAAAGACTGGGGTTGGAAGTGCTAGCTCATTGCTTAGTGAGTTTGATTTGTTTGGGGGAAAAAAGATTGTTGAGAATGAATTAGAAATATTGAAATCAAGACCCATTGTTGAGGTTGTCGTGAAAGAGACGCATTGTAATGTGTACGTTTATCGAGACGGTAAAATTCGCGATGCATTGCAAGGGCCAGATTTCCCCGTTTCATTTATCCCCTTGAATCAAGACAGCATTCAAGATGCGAGACATGTGGTTCAGATGCGCTTTGATGGAAATAATTTGATCCTCAATGATGAGGTTTTTCCATTGAAGGATTCCATTTATTGGAACAAAGGAAATGCCAGTGAGGCATTTTTAATTAAGACAGATTTAAATCGATTGGGTAAGCTGATGAATGAAGAGTATGTGGTACATACCCAAAGCTTGAAGAGTGAGGTGAAGAATATATTGGATGCCCTGTCTTTGGCAACTACAAATAAAAATACAAGTGTTATTGAATTGCGCTTGGAGTCAAAAAATGTAAAACGTGGGGAACAAATTTTAAATCATTTGGTTGAGGCATATGCCAACGCTGCGATAACGGATAAAAGGCAAATCGCTGAGTTTACCCTTAATTTCATAGAAGATCGTTTGTCACTGGTAACAGCGCAATTGGACTCTGTGGAACGTGACATTGAGTCGTATAAAGTGGAAAACAATATTGTAGACTTGAGCCAACAGGGTAGATTGTTCTTAGAGTCTGTAAAAGATGAGGATGGTCAATTGAATAAGATTGAGATTCAAATGCAAGTGGTGGGTGATATTGAAGCTTATGTGAAAGGGCGTGGCATTAATCCAGGAAATTCACCATCGTTGGTGGGTATTGATGAACCTGGGTTAATCAATCTATTGAATAGACTTTATGATTTGGAATCCGAATATGGTAAGTTAAAAATAAGTGTAGGAGCAAAGGATGAAGGACTTTTGATGTTGGAAAGTGAAATAGCGGAAATTAAAAGGTCCGTTTTAGAATCAGTTACGACAATAAGGAAAAATTTACAGTTGAGCCAGGAACGAATGAGACGTGATTTGAACACCAAAATGGGTGCATTGACGAGTTTGCCTGGCAAAGAGAGATTGTTGTTAGACATTAGCAGACAACAGGCCATTAAGAATTCTATTTATACTTTTTTGCTAGAGAAGCGCGAGGAAAGTGCAATTTCATTTGCATCCACAGTATCGGATGTTAGAATGGTTGAACCAGCTCAAGGTGATTCGAAACCGGTAAGTCCCAAGAAGTCCATCGTGTTTTCATTGGCCATTTTATTTTCATTGTTAATTCCAAGCATTGTTATTTATTACAAGGAGGTACTGACTGGAAAAATAAAATTCAGAACCGATATAGAGCGACGTACAAAATTGAGCGTTTTGGGCGAAGTGCTACAAGGGGAGGAGAGTTCAGAATTCATCATTTCATCGGATAATCGCAGTCCTGTCGCGGAATCGTTGCGTGCTGTCCGAAGTAAAATGAGTTATTACCTGCACAAGGAAGGTTCTCATGTGGTGCTGTTATCATCCTGCTTACCCGGTGAAGGGAAGTCTTTTGTTACAACCAATTTGGGTTTGAGTTTGTCATTGATGGGAAAACGTACAGTTGTAATTGCAGCAGATATGCGGAAGCCCAGATTACACAAGGCTTTCGGAATAACAGGAAATACAGGCCTTTCTCAGATTTTGGTTGGAAAACTTCAATGGAAAGAAGCGGTAAGACAAACACAATTTGAACATTTGGATATTGTTCCTCCAGGCCCTATTCCTCCCAATCCTGCTGAGTTATTGCTCAATGGGAATTTTGCCAAGATGATTCATGAAATGCGCGATGAGTACGATTACATTTTGATTGATACCCCGCCGTTGGGTCTGATTTCAGATGCGGAGATTATGGCGGATTATGCAGATTTAAGTCTATTTGTCGTTAGGCATGATCATAGCTTGAAGGAGGCCGTGGAGAAGATATTGGGGCCAATAAAAGAAGATTCAAAATTCTGGCCATCTGCAGTAGTTTTTAATGGATTAAAAACGCGTGGCATGACCAAGTATGGCAGAGGGTACGGATATGGTGGTGGCTATGGAGCCGGCTATGGATATTCATATGGAGATGACGCAAAATCATAAAACAATGAGAAAAGTAGCTTTGATAACGGGCATTACGGGACAGGATGGTTCATATTTGGCGGAATTTTTATTGGAAAAGAATTATGAGGTACACGGAATGATTCGCAGATCCTCATCGTTTAATACAGGACGAATTGAGCATTTGTATCTGGATGGTTGGATTCAAGATATGCATGAGGAGCGTAAGTTGGAATTGCATTATGGAGATATGACTGATTCAAGTTCAATCATCAGGATCATTCAGAAAATCAAACCAGATGAGATTTATAATTTGGCTGCCCAAAGCCATGTAAAAGTTTCATTTGAGGTGCCTGAGTATACAGCTGAATCAGATGCTGTAGGTACGCTAAGAATATTGGAAGCGGTGAGATTGTTGGGGTTGGATAAAAGTTGTCGTATATACCAAGCTTCGACATCTGAGTTGTACGGCAAAGTGCAAGAGGTGCCTCAATCAGAAACGACTCCTTTTTATCCCAGATCTCCATATGGTGTTGCAAAGCAATATGGCTTTTGGATTACCAAAAATTACCGAGAGTCATATGGAATGTTCGCGGTAAATGGTATATTGTTTAATCATGAAAGTGAAAGGAGAGGTGAGACTTTTGTTACTCGAAAAATAACCATGGCAGCGGCTCGCATCAGTAAGGGATTGCAAAAGAAATTGTATTTGGGTAATCTGAATGCCCACCGGGATTGGGGCTATGCGAAAGATTACGTTGAATGCATGTGGCTGATGTTGCAGCATAGCACACCTGAGGATTTTGTAATTGCAACAGGTGAGATGCATAGCGTCAAAGAGTTTTGTGAGTTGGCCTTTTTAGAAGCGGGAATTCGATTGAAGTGGATTGGTGAAGGAATACATGAGAAAGGTATTAATGAGGTGAATGGGGAGGTAATCATAGAAGTTGATCCTAAGTATTTTAGACCAGCTGAAGTAGAACAACTTCTGGGGAATCCGCAAAAGGCCAAGTCTCTTTTGGGGTGGAATCCAACAAAGACTAGTTTTCAGGAATTGGTGAAGATCATGATGGCCCATGATTTAAAGATGGCGTAATATCTTTCAGTGATGCTGATCCGAATTACTCTATTTTTAAAGCAGAATTTTTTTCTAATAGGAACTACGGCATTTCCCGGTTTACATAAGTTGACCGTACTTTTTTTTGTAAATGAGTACAATGAACTTTCCATAACAGCAGACTTTATTAACGATATTTTTGTCCTTTATATTCTGGGATATGTAACGGTTTTTAATTGGGCAAATTTTATTTTGTCTGATATGATGAAGATATCCAAGATCAAGCAGATAAACTTTTTTGGCAAGATATATGGTTTGTCATTAATTACAACATTGCCTCTGTTAATAGGTCTGATTTATTTCCGTTCAAATGAATGGATTGTCAATGATTTAGGCTTTGTAACTTTATTGTTATTTTGGTCCTATCATCAACTGTGGAGACATTTTTTGATTGCTAGAGGTAGGTATCAGAAATTATTTTTTGCAGATTTATTGATTCTTGTAATGACCATTACGCTCATTGCGGTGGCTAGTCATTTCCGATGGGATTTGTTTTTATCTATGTGTATTCCATTGATTCTTATACCCGTCATATTTTACCCATTACTTCCTGTTTTTACTAATCAAAGATTTGGAAAACGAATTTGGAAGAGGGCACTGAATTATACATTGATCAATTTAAGCACTGGGGGTATTCAATTGATATTTGCGCCACTAAGTCATCATTTATTAGCGCCGGCTTATACGAGACTGATTGGATTTACCAACAACTTGGCAAGTATAGCACTTTTGATTCCGCGGGCCATGGCTTATTCCTATATACCCAAATTGTCTACCCATTTACGCCAAGGATGGAGAACGTTTATAAATACCTATCAACGTTTTTTGCAAGTGAATAACATCGTTGTAGTTTGCTTACTGATAATGGGTGTTTTGGTAGGAGTTGTGATGATGGCTCTTCCACAATATCCATTAACCTTTGCAGTGATTACCATCCTTGTTTTTTCAAATTTATTGATTGGTCAATTATCAGTGCCTTCATCAAATGTTTTGGTTGTTTCATCGCAAAGTTCGTTGTTATTAAAGGTGAATTGGGTTGCATTTGTTATGATGTTGCTTTCTATGTTCTTGATTATCCCTTTAGAGATAGAAGGCTTGGTGAAGATGATGGTCTTATTGTCAGTTAACGTGATCATTGGTTTCATTCGTTATCTTTACCTCGTGAATATCTTCAAACGACAATATGTTTAATGCGATACACTTTTACAGATTAGGCCATTTTTGTTTTCGCTATCACATCCCTTTGGTACCTTTTTTAATGAAGTTTTTGATTCGACTGGTATATAATAGCGCGGTAGATTGTCAAACGGAAATAGGTAAGGGTACTTTTTTGGCCTACGGAGGTATTGGCGTGGTGATTCATAAAAGAGTGGTTATAGGAAAAAATGTAACCATTGGTCAGCAAGTTACTATTGGAGGCAAGTCTGGAAAGTATGGAGTTCCTGTCATTGGAGATAATGTTTATTTGGGAGCAGGAGCAAAGATTTTAGGGGACATTCGTTTGGGTAACGGTGTCATTGTAGGAGCCAATAGTGTTGTTTTACACGATGTGCCTGATCATTGCGTAGTAGCTGGAGTTCCTGCCAAAGTAATTAAACGAGGAGGGGATGAAACAATTTAAGAGGAGCATACGCTTTTTTTTGTTCTGTTTGATTGTTTTGATTGTCCAACCGTTTTTGCAAAAAATGGATTGGTTTTCTAATTGGACATTCCTCAAGAATTTAGATGAAGTATTGTTGATTATTTCAATACCATTTGTCTATGAGGGATTCAGAAGAATGAGAAATCAAAAAATCAAGCGATTTAAAGCTTTTTTTTTCGTGTATATAATTTTGGGTATAGTATTGTCTCTATTCAATAGCGTTCCTTTTCTTGCGATGAGTATTCAGGTGCTTTTTGAATTGAAGTTCATTGTTGTTTTGTTTTTGATGGTTTCTGTTGGAATGAAAGCAAATTTGGAAAGCAAATTTGATCAAATGCTTAAATTGATTTTGGTCTTGAATATTCCCTTTGTAATTTTTCAATTTTTAAATCCGGAGGGATATGATGAAGTATTTGTCTCAGGTGGACATAAGGGATTATTTATTCTCAAAGATTCAACCCTAATAAGAGCAGCCGGTCTGTTTTGGCATCAAAATCAATTGGCTTTTTTTTCAGCTATTGCGGCTGCTTTTTTTGTGGTTCTTAAGAGGTATGCATGGACCAATGCTTGGGTGATATTGGCGGTGATTTTATTGTTGTCTACTTTACAACGTCAAGAGATTGTTAGTTTTATTCTTGCCTATTTATTTGCAAGGTATTTGTTCGTAGAGGAAAGCTTTAGTGGTAAACGAGTGTTGTTTGTTTTAGGAAGTTTTACATTGATTACATTGGGAGTAATTGTTTTTTTACCTTTGTTGGAACTCTTGGTTCAACAGTCAGGATTGTTAGAACTAAGTCAATCCATTGATCCAAGAATTGTTTTTTATTACAATTCTGTAATTGTTTTTTTAGATTATTTTCCTTTTGGTTCCGGATTTGGAACTTTCGGTGGATTTGCTGCAGCTAACTACAATCAGTCATTGTATAATGACCTCAATTTTGGGAATTATACGTGGTTCAATCAAAATATTTTTTTGACAGACACTTACTATCCTCATGTTATTGCTGAAACTGGATTTTTCGGAGTGATCTGTTTTGTTTTGTTTTGTATTCATTTGTTTCGATACATAAGATTCAATAGCGCTCAAGTTAAGTACAAGATGATGGCTGTTTTTTCCTTGACTTTTTTGATTTTGGTTAGTTTGACCTCACCAAATATCAATGATGTGTTTTGCTTGTTTCTTACCTTTATTCCGCTATCAATGGTCGTTTTTTCTGAACAAAATCAATCGGGTATTTCCAAACGATAAAGCAGATTTGCATGAATAGTATTCGAATCCTAAATGAGAAGAATTTGGATATTATAACTTATATTTAGAACCCGAATGCAGGAAGAGCAAGTTTTAATCATTGGCCCAAGTTCAACTTTTGGGAAGGGAGGTATTGGTTCAGTGTTAGCGGTCTACAAGCAGATTTTACCCAATGCTTACTTTTATGCTAGTTACCGTTCCTACTCGAACAAATTTTTGAGTTTCAGTTATGGTATTTTAAGGTTGTTTCTGTTTCCTTTTTATTTGCTGATGAATAATCAGATTAATATCGTTCATATTCATGGTGCTTCTCGAGGCAGTTTTTACAGGAAGTATATTTACATTGTCGTTAGCAAGTTCATCTTTAAAAAATTGGTTGTTTATCACGTTCATGGTGCTGAATTCCATTTATTCATTGAAGAGTCGTCCCCTGCTGTTCAAGACAGAATCAGAAGAGTATTTAATACTGTAAATTTGGTTGTTGTTTTATCCGATAGTTGGAAGAGTTATTTTCAATCGAAATTTCCTCAAGCAAGTATAAAGGTTTTGGCCAATCCAGTGCAGGGCGAGAAGTTCAGTTTGGTGAGGGAGAAAGTAGGTAATGATGAAATGGTTAGATTCCTTTTTTTGGGAAGATTGTCCAACAGAAAGGGTGTAGATCTGCTTCTTGGGGCATGTGATGAATTGAATCAACAGGGCTTGCAATTCAAGGTCAGCTTGACTGGGGATGGTTCAATCAGTGAGTATCAGGAATTAATTGCGGCAAGAGATTTGGCTGACAAAGTTGAAATGAATGGTTGGATTGACGGAGATCTTAAATTGGAGTTTCTAAAAAGTCATGATGTTTTAGTGCTCCCGTCAAGAAATGAGGGATTGCCAGTCTCAATAATTGAAGCCATGGCGAGTTCCATGCCTGTAATCGCTTCCAAGGTGGGTGGAATTCCGGAGTTGGTTGAGCATGGTGTGACTGGATTTCTTTTTTCATTAGATAATCCTCAGGAGCTCTCATCTTTAATGAGTGTTTTTGTTGAGAATAAGAGCCTGATACATGAGATGGGCAGAGCGGCTAGAGAAAGATTTTTATTGAATTACGATGCCTCTGTGATTCGAACCAAGTTAGATGATCTTTATAAAGGTGTGAAAGATGAATTATAAGTTAGCGATTTACAATTTCATCTCTAAGCTGCCTTTGAGTCTTCAAATCTCATTAATGAGATTGAATAGGTTCCCACAATTCATTTTTGGCAGGGAATATTATTGGAATTATAAACGTTTGAAAAACGGAGGGTTAACACAGACTGAAGTTGAGGATAAGGTTGTTTCGATGTTCAATTTTGCGGTAGAACACGTTCCTTACTATCGAGAGAGATATGGTAAAATCGATGGTATAGAAGCTTTTATCAACCAGGTGAAGTTTATTGATAAAGATGTGGTGATTCAGAATATTGAGAAGTTTTATTCTCCATTCAAGGACAGCAAAAGTTACGACCTTCAAACAACCGGTGGGACGAGTGGAAAACCACTTATGATATACCAACCTAAGGATAGATTTAAGCATGAACTGGCTATGGTTCATTATGCATGGAGTACTGTTGGATATGATTTCAGTGTCCGAGGTGTATTGAGAAATCATAAGTTAATCAATGGTCAGAGGTATCGCCTAGATCCGGTAACAAGAGAGTTGCAGTTTGATAATTTTGATAACTCAAATGAGAATTATTGGTTTATATATCAAACACTAAAAAAGTATCGGGTTAACTTTTTACATGCATATCCATCTGCGGCTTATCAATTTGCTTTGTTCTGTAAAAGAGAAAAGTTGGATTTGAGTTTTATTAAAGCCTTTTTATGCAGCTCAGAGAATGTGTTGCCTGAATACCGAATGTTGATTGAGGTTGAATTGGGTATCAAGTTATTTGGATTTTATGGCCACACTGAAAAATTGGTTTTTGCCTACAATTGTCCCAAGTCTGATGTTTATCACGTGGAGCATGGTTATGGGTATTTTGAATTGATGAATGAATCCGGAGGGATTGTGCAGCAAAGCGGTGAAATGGGGGAGATTTGCGGCACTACATTGAGCAACGAGGGGATGCCACTGATTAGATATAAAACCGGTGATTATGCGGTTTTAGAAGGTGCTTCTTGTCCACATTGCGGAGCTCAGAAGATGACATTGAGAAGTATCGTAGGTCGATGGAATGGTGATTTTATCGAGAATTTGGATGGGACGAAAGTGTCTTTAACCGCATTGAATCTGCATAGTGACGTTTATACTTACCTAGATGGATTACAGTATTATCATCCATATGCTGGATATGTTGAAGTATGGATAGTACCTTCATCCGGATTTAATGACAAAGTAGAGGAATCACTTTTGAATCAGATTGCTCTTAAGTTTAAGAAGGATATGGTTGTTGTAGTGAAGAAGGTTTCTTCCTTGAAAAAGAAAGAGAATGGTAAGTTTGTTCAGTTAATTAAGGGATTGTGATGTTTCATTTGGCATTTGATAAATTGAAGAATTATTGTTCTAAAGAACAATACAAAGGCTATGATCCATATGATGGCCTAAATAGTAAGTTCTTTCAATCATTGCCTTTTGTCTGTAATAGTAAATGGTTAAGACTAATTTGGATTCAATTGTTCAAGCGGCTGCCTATCAATTTAAGACCTCTTGTTGGAATTGACAAGGAATACAACAGCAAAGGAATTGCGTTGTTTTTATCTGGTTATTGCAGACAGTATAAATTGTCTCCATCCGATGAGAATCTAAATGCGATAAAGTTTTTAGTGAGAAAATTGGTTGAATTGCGCAATCCCAATTATTCGGGCTCGTGCTGGGGATACCCATTTGACTGGCAGGCAAGGGCTTTTTTTCAACCCAGGAATACACCAACGGTGGTTGCGACAACTTATGCTGGTTGTGCACTTCTGGATGCATATGGTATCTTGGGCGATGAAAATTGTTTGCGTCACGCACGAAGTGCATGTGATTTTGTTCTGAAGGATTTGAATCGGACACAAGGTCAAGGAGATTCCTTTGCGTTTTCGTATTCACCGTTGGATAACAGTGTTGTGTATAACGCTTCTCTGTTGGGAAGCCGCTTGCTTTCAAGAGTTTACTCCATAACCAAAGAAGAGGATTTAAAAACGGCCGCTCGACAGTCTGTTGTTTTTTGTTGCAACAAACAACGTTCTGATGGAGCATGGTCTTATGGAGATTATGATTTCCATCAATGGATAGATAATTTCCACACGGGCTTTAATATTGAGTGTATCAGTCAGTATGCAAGTAATTGTGCCGACGATAGTTTTAATAGCAATATCCAAAAGGGTTTTTCTTATTATATACGTACATTCTTCACCCCAGAGGGGATGTCCAAGTATTATGACAATCAACTTTATCCTATTGATATTCACGCCCCGGCTCAATTGGTAGCCACCATTGATGAGTTAGGTGAATGGAAGAATCATCAGGAATTGGTCGAAAGGGTTTTGAAATGGACGATCAACAACATGCAAGACGAGAGTGGTTACTTCATTTATCAGAAAAAGAGGTTCTGGAGTTCTTCTATCCCATATATGCGTTGGGGACAAGCATGGATGTTCTTGGCATTTTCGATTTATCTTTCGCCCCAAGATGTCAAAGAGAATTGAACTTTTATCCTTACCTGTAGATTCTCTGACCATGGATGAAACCGTTGGTCTCATTCGTGGTGCAATTGAAAATGGAAGAGTTTTGCAGCATATAGTTGTCAATGCTGCTAAGATGGTGAATGCACAAAAAGATTTCGCGCTGCGTCAATCCATAGTGGAAAGTGATATTATCAATGCAGATGGACAAGCCGTAGTCTGGGCCTCTAAATTTCTGGGTAAACCACTTCCAGAAAGAGTGGCTGGGATTGATTTGATGGAGCGGCTAGTGGCCATGGCCCATGAAAATGGATTAAAAATATTTTTTCTCGGAGCTATGGAATCTGTTGTGAGAGAAGTTGTTTTTAAGTACACGTTGAAGTATTCTGATTCCATTGTTGCGGGTTATCGAAATGGTTATTTTTCTCCTGAAGAAGATGGAGAAGTTGCGCTTCAAATTGCGGAGTCTGGTGCTCATTTATTGTTTGTGGCTATAACTTCACCCCGCAAAGAAATCTTTTTGAATCAGTATAAGGATGTTATGAATATCCCTTTTGTTATGGGTGTCGGTGGAAGTTTTGATGTGGTTGCAGGAAAGGTAAGTAGGGCTCCGATGTGGATGCAAAAATCCGGATTGGAGTGGTTGTATCGTGTCTATCAGGAGCCGAGAAGAATGTGGAAGCGGTATTTGATTACGAATA
>JACCEC010154070.1_pt1 | contig 15626 bp, 11 predicted proteins | sample 7450121 | NCBI WGS metagenome assembly JACCEC01 (sample SAMN15323455, study PRJNA562643) | freshwater metagenome | isolation source: river surface water | place: USA:Blue River Watershed | collected 2017-08-18 | reverse complement strand
TCTTCGGTCGCGAGACCTTGGTGGAGATGGACTTCAGCCAAGTGGCAAAGCTCTAAACAACTTCCAAGAAAGAAAGAACACTCGTCATGGCAAAGAAAGACGTTGTAGCAGTCGTAAAGATCCAGATCCCAGCTGGAAAAGCAACGCCTGCACCACCAGTTGGTACCGCACTCGGACCACACGGAATCCAGATCATGGACTTCGTGAAGCAGTACAACGCTGCAACTGAAGCGCAAGCAGGAACGATCATTCCAGTTGAAATTTCAATCTGCGAAGACCGCACCTTCACTTTCATTTTGAAGACCCCTCCAACTCCAGTTCTGCTTCGTCAGAAGGCTGGTTTGGAAAAGGCTGCAAAGAACCCAGGCAAAGAAGTTGCCGGCAGTGTCACTGAAAAAGACATTGAAGAAGTTGCCAAGATCAAAATGCCAGACCTCAACGCCAACGACATGGAAGCTGCAAAGCTCCAGGTTCGCGGAACTGCCCGTTCAATGGGCCTTACCGTTGTTGGCTGAGTAAATAGTTCATATACATACGTCGGATCGGGACGACCTCGCCCGAACGACACAACCATGAGGGAGGCTTTATGCCACTAGGAAAGAAATACAAAGCAGCAATTGCCAGTTACGACATCGAAGCGGCATTTTCGCCAAGCGATGCGTTGAATAAGGCAAAGACCATGGCAACCGCAAAGTTTGATGAAACCATCGAACTCGTAGTGCGCCTAGGTCTTGACCCACGTAAAGCCGATCAGGCAGTTCGTGGAACGGTCGCCCTTCCATCGGGAACCGGTAAGACCGTTCGTGTTGCAGTGTTCGCAGCAGGTGAAGCAGCCCAGGCTGCTCGCGATGCCGGCGCAGACATTGTTGGCACCGACGATCTCGCAGCCGCCATTGAAGGCGGGAAAATGGATTTCGACATTGCGATTTCCACTCCAGATCTCATGCCAATGGTGGGTAAGTTGGGCCGTGCACTCGGACCACGTGGTTTGATGCCAAACCCGAAGACAGGCACCGTAACTAACGACGTTGGTCGCGCAGTAACCGAATTCAAGGGCGGAAAAGTTGAGTACCGCACCGATCGTTACGGCAACGTGCAAGTTCCAGTTGGCAAGGCCAGCTTTGAACTGTCAGCACTTGAGGCCAACTTTGCTGCGGTGATGGAAGAACTCATGCGTGCTCGTCCAGCTTCGGCAAAGGGCAAATACGTAAAGAAGGTGTCGGTTTCGTCAACCATGGGACCAAGCGTCCGCGTTGACTCCAGCGCTTACTAAATAATTCGGTCCGGCTTAGGCGGGGTGTCAATACCCAAAACACCCCGCTAGCCTGACCACTCACATAACAACCCAATCCGATGTAATCGGAACGGTTGCTCGCCACAGACATTTGGTTGTTTCGAAGCAATTCGACAAACGAAGAAGACGAAAGTCTTGCCAAACGAGGCGAATACTCGAAGAGCGCGACATGGTTCGCAGCGCAGAGAGCGTTCGTTGAAGTGTCCGAGCGCCCGCGCCGAAAATATTTTCCACTATTCGAAAGCAACCAAAGGGCAACGATGACAACATCACCAAACGCCGAAAAGGCAGCAGTAGTCACTGAAGTTCGCGAAAAGCTCGCAGCATCAGACGCAGCACTCATCACTGAATACCGCGGTATGACCGTAGGTTCACTCGCCAAGTTGCGCCGTTCATTGCGCACGCACGGCGCTGAATACAAGGTGTACAAGAACACACTTGCAAGCCGCGCAGCACAAGAAGCCGGCTACGAAGGTTTGTCTGAATTCCTTGTTGGCCCAACAGCAATCACTTTCGTTAAAGGTGATGCATCGGCAGCAGCAAAGGCACTTCGCGATCACGCAGCAACCAACCCATTGCTGGTGTTGAAGGGTGGAGTCATCGGTGGAAAGACCGTAGATGCAGTGCAATTGAAGGCACTTGCCGACTTGCCAAGCCGCGAAGTTCTGTTGTCAATGTTCGCTGGTGCTCTCAAGGCGCCACTCAGCAAGACGGCGAACTTGCTTCAGGCTCCAATGCGTCGTGCCGCTTACGGCATCAAGGCGCTTATCGAATCGAAGGATGCGGCGTAATAGCCACGTTCAAGAAACCAATCCCAATAACCAAGATCAATACAGAAAAATAGGAGAAAAGAAATGGCACTCACCAAAGACCAGATTCTTGACGGAATCGCAGAATTGTCAGTAATCGAGCTGAAGGACCTCCTCGATGCATTCGAAGAGAAGTTCGGTGTTACTGCAGCAGCACCAGTTGCTGTAGCAGCAGCAGGCGGAGCAGCAGCAGGTGCAGCACCTGCAGCAGCAGAAAAGGATGAGTTCACTGTTGTCTTGAAGGACGGCGGAGCTCAGAAGATTCAGGTCATCAAGGTTGTTCGTGAACTCACCAGCCTTGGCTTGAAGGAAGCAAAGGACCTCGTAGACGGTGCACCAAAGCCTGTTATCGAGGGAGCCAGCAAGGACGATGCCGAGAAGGCAAAGGCCAAGTTGGAAGAAGCCGGCGCAACCGTCGAACTCGCGTAATTTCAGCCATTTAGGTCTGTAAGCCCGGGGCGAAAGCCTCGGGCTTCAGCCGTCTATCAGGTCTAGGTATAAAGCCGCAAAAGCGGCGGTAGCCTAGTTCGTTGCCGTGCGTAGCCCCCTGAACCTTCCCCCAAAGAAGTTCATCTGGCTCGTCGATTCGTATTCATCACTTCTCGATCAGGAGTAAATCAGTGGCCTCACGTGCGTCTGCACGCGAACGGTATTCGTTCGCGACCCTTCCAGAAACCCTCGAACTTCCAGACCTCATCGCGGTACAACGCGAGAGTTTTGATTGGTTCCTTAAAGAAGGATTGAAGGAAGCTTTCGAAGATATTTCGCCAATCAAAGGATTCAGCGACGATCTTCAGCTCGAACTTGAATTCGACCCAGACGATGAAGATCTTTGCCCAAAACCAAAGTTCACTGTTGCGGAGTGCCGCGAACGTGACATGACATATGCGTCGCCAGTGTTTGTGCGCGCACGTTTCTTGAACAAGCCAACCGGCGAAATCAAAGAACAAGTTGTGTTCATGGGCGACTTCCCGAAGATGACCGAAAAGGGAACCTTCATCATCAACGGCACCGAGCGTGTTGTTGTGTCGCAGCTTGTTCGTTCACCAGGCGTAATTTTCGAACCAGGTGAGCGTTATCGCTTGCGTAACTTGTCAAAGCACCAGTTGGTAAAGGGAACCATCCACCCGTACCGCGGTGAGTGGTTGGAGTTCGACGTAGAGCAGAAGCCAGGTAAAGACGTCACCGCTGGAACACGCGTTGCACGTAAGCGCCGCATCGGAATTTTCACTCTGTTGCGCGCACTTGGTTACGACGAAGAGAACGCTCCAGGCTTCCTTGATCGTTTCGTGAACTACTTCGACTTCCTTGAAGGTCAGTGGGAAAAGGAGCGTCCAATCGCTCCAACTCGCGAAGAAGCACTTGTCGAAATTTACAAGCGCGCTCGTCCGGGCGAACCACCAAACGTTGAAGCTGCACGCGCATACTTCGAAGGCGCATTCTTCGAGAACCGTCGTTACGACTTGTCACGCGTTGGTCGCTACAAGTTGAACCGTAAGTTGGGTGCAGAAATCGAAAAGATTGGCAAGTTGTTCGACATGAAGGTCGGCACCGAACTTGGCAAGCTTGACGTTCCAGTTGAAGGACAAGATGTCCTCAGCCGTTGCGAAGTTCTCGCAACCATTACGTACTTGTTGCACCTTGTGAAGCAAGAGCCTGGCTACCGCCTCGACGATCAGGACCACTTTGCAAACCGTCGTATTCGTTCGGTTGGTGAATTGATTCAGAACCAAGTTCGTATCGGTTTGTCACGTATGGAGCGTGTTGTTCGCGAGCGTATGACCACACAAGATGTGGAAGCAATCTCGCCACAAACACTCATCAACGTGCGTCCTGTTGTTGCTGCAATCAAGGAGTTCTTCGGAACTTCACAGTTGTCGCAATTCATGGACCAAGTGAACCCATTGTCGGGTCTTACGCACCGTCGTCGTTTGTCGGCACTCGGACCTGGTGGTCTGAGCCGTGAGCGCGCAGGTTTCGAAGTTCGCGACGTTCACTTTTCGCACTATGGCCGTATGTGCCCAATTGAAACGCCAGAAGGACCAAACATTGGTTTGATCGGCGCTTTGTCAACGTATGCACGCGTGAACCCATTCGGATTTATTGAGAGCCCATACCGTCGCGTTCGCAACGGCAAGGTCACTGACGAAATCGTGTACATGCCAGCAGACGAAGAAGAGAACTACGTCGTTGCGCAGGCAAACACCGCGTTGAATCCAGATGGAACGTTTAAGGCAGAGCGCGTTCTCGTACGTCGTTCACCTCAGGCAGCCAGCTTGGATGACTTGAAGAAGATGCTCGAAGCAGAAAGCTTCTTCGGTTCAACCACCGATATCGGTTATGTGCCTGGAACCGAAGTGGACTTCATCGACGTTTCAGCACGCCAAATCATTTCGGTAGCTACTGCGTTGATTCCGTTCTTGGAACACGACGACGCAAACCGCGCACTCATGGGTGCAAACATGCAACGTCAAGCTGTTCCATTGCTTCGCGCAGAAGCTCCATACATTGGAACCGGCATTGAAGCTCGTGCAGCACGCGACGGTGCAGACCTCATCTTGGCAAAAGATTCAGGAACTGTTACTTCAGTAACTGGCGACCAAATCACCATTGCCTATGACAACTTGAAGAAAGCCGACGGAGAACACAAGTTGTTCAAGTTCCGTCGCTCAAACCAAGACACCAGCATCAACCACATCATTCGTGTGAAGGAAGGTCAGAAAGTTGCTAAGGGCGACTTGATTGCCGATGGTCCTTCAACCGACATGGGTGAACTTGCACTTGGAAAGAACTTGCTCGTGGCATTTATGCCATGGGAGGGCTACAACTTCGAAGACGCCATCATCTTGAGCGAGCGTTTGGTGAAGGAAGACGTACTTACGTCAATCCACATCAAGGAATACGAAGTTGACGCTCGTGACACCAAGCTTGGACCAGAAGAAATCACACGTGACATTCCAAACTTGAGCGACGACATTCTCGCCGACCTCGACGATCGTGGAATTATCCGCGTGGGTGCAGAAGTTGGTCCTGGCGATGTTCTCGTTGGAAAAGTCACTCCAAAGGGTGAAACCGAACTCACTCCAGAAGAGCGCCTGTTGCGCGCAATCTTCGGTGAGAAGGCTCGTGAAGTTCGCGACACCAGCCTCAAGGTTCCACACGGTGAGAGCGGCAAAGTTATTGACGTGAAGGTGTTGTCACGCGAAGCGGGAGACCGCGAAGCTGGCGACGAATTGCCACCAGGTGTAAACCAGTTGGTCCGCATTTATGTTGCGCAGAAGCGCAAGATCAGCGTGGGCGACAAGTTGGCAGGACGTCACGGCAACAAGGGTGTTATCTCCAAGATCCTCCCAATCGAAGACATGCCATACATGGAAGACGGAACTCCTGTTGACATCATCTTGAACCCACTTGGTGTTCCAAGCCGAATGAACATTGGTCAGGTGCTTGAAGCGCACCTTGGCTACTGCGCACGTTGGGGTTGGAGCGACGTTAAGAACAATAAGACTGTTGGCGACGCACCAATTCGCGGCACCGAATCCAAGACACGCATCAACACCAAGCCTTCAACATTTGTTGCAACGCCGGTGTTCGACGGTGCTCACTGGGACGAAGATGAAGCCGCTGGTCCACACCCAACCATTCAGTCAATCTTGAGGAACCTCAACCCAGAATCGGTTGATGGCGTTCGCTTGATCGGCGACGATGGCAAGACACAACTTCGCAACGGTCGCACAGGTGAGTACTACGACAACCCAACCATGGTTGGCTACATGTACATCATCAAGTTGTCACACATGGTTGACGACAAGATCCACGCACGTTCAACTGGGCCATACAGCATGATCACTCAGCAACCTTTGGGTGGTAAAGCCCAATTCGGTGGTCAGCGCTTCGGTGAAATGGAAGTGTGGGCACTTGAGGCTTACGGTGCTGCTTACTGCTTGCAGGAATTGCTCACCATTAAGTCAGACGACGTACTCGGACGCGTTCGCGTGTACGAGGCAATCGTGAAGGGCGAAAACATTCCTGAGCCAGGCATTCCTGAGAGCTTCAAGGTGCTCATGAAGGAAATGCAGGCTTTGTGCCTCGACGTAGAAGTCATCTCCAATGAAGGCAAGAACATTGAACTTGCCGACATGGACGAAGACGTCTTCCGTGCAACACAGGAACTCGGAATCGACATTTCGCGTCCAGAGCGTGGCTCTGATGCAGATGACCGTGACCGTGAACGTCGCCGCGAACAACGCGCTTTCTAACGCCACTTACTAACCAGAGAATTTGACGAGCAGAGAAGAACGAGAAGAGGAAAACATGTCCGACGCAGTAACCGAATTCAAGAACAAGGTTGACGTCAATAGTTTCGAACAGTTGCGCATTGGTTTGGCCACTGCAGATGACATTCGTAACTGGTCACGTGGTGAAGTAAAGAAGCCTGAAACCATTAACTACCGCACCTTGCGCCCAGAGCGTGATGGTCTGTTTTGTGAAAAGACATTCGGACCTACTCGTGACTGGGAGTGCTACTGCGGTAAGTACAAGCGTGTGCGCTTCAAGGGCATCATTTGCGAAAAGTGCGGCGTTGAAGTAACTCGCTCGAAGGTTCGTCGTGAGCGCATGGGCCACATCGAGTTGGCTGCACCGGTTGTTCACATTTGGTACCTACGCGGAACCCGTTCATGGTTGGCCTATTTGTTGGGCGGTCTTGAGCCACGCGACGAAATCAAGGCGAAGCAACTCGAAAAGGTCATTTACTTTGCCGCTTGGTTGGTAAGCAGCGTTGATGTTGACAAGCGTCATGCCGACATGACCGAACTTGAAGAAGTGTTGGTTGAAGACAAGGAACAACTCATCAAGAATCGCGAACGCGACTTGAAGCAGCGTCAAAAGGATGCCGAAGCAGAACTGAAGGAACTCGAGAAGTCGGGTGCAAAAGATGCCGATGTTCGTGCACGCCAAAAGCTGATCGACAAAGATCTCACCACCATCACTGAGCGTTATGGCAAAGAGCTCGACTTGATCCAACGCGCACATGACACGTTCTGCAAGATGCACTCACGCATGATCGTGGAAGACGAAGAGTTGTGGCGCGAAGTGAAGGATCGTTACGGCGAATACTTCGTTGGCGGCACCGGTGCAGAGTCGATTAAGTCACTTATCGACACCATCGACTTTGATGCTGAAGAGATTGCACTCCGCGACGCCATCATGAATGGCTACAACGGAAAGGTGCTCAGCACACAGCGTAAGCAGAAGGCAATTAAGCGCCTGAAGATCATTGCTTCGTTCAACCGTCGTGATGATGCCGGTCGTTTGGTGAATAACCCGAAGGCAATGGTCCTCGATGTTATTCCTGTTATTCCTCCAGATCTGCGCCCAATGGTGCAGCTTGATGGTGGTCGCTTTGCAACTTCCGACTTGAACGACTTGTACCGTCGCGTAATCAACCGCAACAACCGTTTGCGTCGCTTGCTCGATCTTGGTGCACCAGAAATCATCGTCAACAACGAAAAGCGCATGTTGCAAGAAGCATCAGATGCATTGTTCGACAACGGTCGTCGTGGTCGTCCAGTAACTGGTCCTGGTAACCGTCCGCTCAAGTCGTTGTCCGACATGTTGAAGGGTAAGCAAGGTCGCTTCCGTCAGAACTTGCTCGGAAAGCGCGTTGACTACTCAGGCCGCTCAGTAATTGTTGCTGGTCCAACATTGCGTCTGCAGCAATGCGGTTTGCCAAAGTTGATGGCACTCGAATTGTTCAAGCCATTCGTCATGAAGCGTTTGGTCGATCAACAGCTTGCACAAAACATTAAGAGTGCAAAGCGCATGGTTGAGCGTCGTAGGCCACAAGTGTGGGACGTACTTGAAGACGTCATTAAGGAACACCCAGTTCTGTTGAACCGTGCTCCTACGTTGCACCGCTTGGGTATTCAGGCATTTGAGCCGTTGCTCGTAGAGGGCAAGGCAATTCAGTTGCACCCACTCGTATGTACAGCGTTTAACGCCGACTTCGACGGTGACCAGATGGCAGTTCACTTGCCATTGTCAGTTGAAGCACAAGCAGAAGCACGCGTGCTCATGCTCAGCGCAAACAACATTTTGTCACCAGCTTCTGGTCGTCCAATTGTGACCCCACAACAGGACTTGGTGATTGGTGGGTATTACCTCACCGATCAGCGCGACGGAGCAAAGGGCGAGGGCCATGTGTACCGTCAGTTGTACGAAGTAGTTCGTGCACTTGACAGCGGTGACGTTGCACTTCACGCCAAGATCAAAATCGCCGAGCGCGACGAAAACGGCAAGCAGATCTACGTGGACACCACGCCAGGTCGTTTGTTGTTTGAAGAGCGTTTGCCAGCCGGCTTCGTGAAGAAGTTTGGACACATCAACGACACACTTCGCAAGCGTGAATTCGGTGTGATCGTGGAGCGTTTGAGCGACCACTTCACTAAGTCTGAAATTGCTTTGGCACTCGATGGCATTAAAGACTTGTGCTACCGCTATGCAACGCAGTCAGGTCTTACCGTTTCAGTAGATGACGTAAAGACTCCAAAGGCAAAGCGTGCCATCTTGGATGACTACGAAAAGCAAGCCGAGAAGGTGGAGCAGCAGTTCCGTCGCGGAATCATCACTGACGGCGAGCGTCGTCAGCAAGAAGTTCGCATTTGGACCGATGCAACAGCAGACGTTCAAAAGGCAATGGAAACTGAGTTCAAGGCTCTGAAGTACAACCCAGTCGACATGATGATCGGCTCTGGTGCTCGTGGAAACATGACCCAGATGCGTCAGATCGCAGGTATGCGCGGACTCGTAGCCAACCCTCGTGGTGACATGATTCCTCGTCCAATTAAGAGCAACTTCCGTGAAGGCTTGGAAACACTTGAGTACTTCATTGCTACTCCAGGTGCTCGTAAGGGCCTCGTGGACACCGCTCTTCGTACCGCAGACTCGGGTTACCTCACGCGTCGTTTGCACGACGTTGCACAGGAACTCATTGTTCGTGAAGACGATTGCGGAACCACACTTGGCGTGTGGGTAGACAACGTTCAGAAAGACACTGCAAACACTCGCGCTTACTTGGAAACCAAGTTGTTCGGTCGCGCATTGTTGAACGAAGTTGAACTCAGCGATGGTCGCGTGTTACCAAAGAACACAATCTTGGGTGACGATGATGTCGACGCACTTCGCGACGACGCAAAGGTCAACCGCGTACGTGTTCGTTCAGTGCTTACTTGCGACGCCGAAGTTGGTGTGTGCAAGTTCTGTTACGGCCGTTCACTTGCAACTGGTCAGTCCATTGAGTTGGGCGAAGCAGTTGGTGTAATCGCTGCGCAGTCAATTGGTGAACCTGGAACCCAGCTCACCATGCGTACCTTCCACACTGGTGGTGTTGCAGGAAAAGACATCGCAGGCGGTTTGCCACGCGTTGTTGAACTCTTTGAAGCACGTAACCCGCGCGGTTCAGCACGTTTGGCTCGCGCAACTGGTGTTGTGCGCATTCTTGAAGACGAAGGCAAGGGTATTCCAATCCATGTCATCGACGATCAAGGTGTAGAACATGAAATCATGTTGCCAACCGGTAGCCGTCCAATCGTGAAAGATGGACAGGACATCACCGCTGGCGACCGCGTCACCGAAGGCCCACTTGATCCAAAAGAACTTATGGAGATCAAGGGACCACGTGAAACACAGGTGTACCTCGTAGAAGAAGTACAGAAGGTGTATCGCGACCAAGGTGTATCGATCCACGACAAGCACATTGAATTGATTGTTCGTCAGATGACCCGCCGCGTAGGCGTTCAAGAACCTGGCGATACTCACTTCTTGCCAGGCGAGCGTGCCGATGCCAAGGTTTTCCGTGACACCAACCGTTCAATGGTTGAACAGGGCAAGCGTCCAGCCGAAGGTCGCCCAGAACTTATGGGTATCACCAAGGCATCGCTGGCAACTGAGTCATGGCTGTCCGCCGCATCGTTCCAAGAGACCACCCGCGTACTCACCGAAGCCGCAATTGACGGCAAGGGTGACAACTTGGTCGGCCTCAAGGAAAACATCATCATCGGTAAGTTGATCCCTGCCGGCTCTGGTATGGACCGCTACAACATGTTCGACGTAAGCGCCCCGGACTATGTCCCAATGGCCTACTACTCGAGCGATGATGAAGAAGATCCAGCAGCATTCTTGGCCGGTCTCCACGGAACCTATATTTCCGAGGATTCGCAAGGGTCTGCCGAACAGGCTCAATAATTCGCACCCCGAAAGGGGAGCACCATCTAGCGGTTTGCAGGTTGCCGTATGGCGACCTGCAACCGTAGGATTTTCAGTCCGTTGTCTCGCGCTTTGGCTTGTCCAGTGCGCTTGATTCCACAAGTACGAAAGCAACAGTAAAGGTAAACGCGTGCCCACTATTCAGCAGCTGATTCGACAAGGTCGTAGCACCAAGTCGACAAAAACCAAGACCCCGGCGCTCAAGGGATCACCACAGCGACGTGGAGTATGCACACGCGTATTCACCACAACGCCTAAGAAGCCAAACTCGGCTTTGCGCAAGGTAGCTCGTGTTCGTTTGACCAGCGGTGTTGAAATCACTGCGTACATTCCTGGCGAAGGACACAACTTGCAAGAGCACTCCATCGTGTTGGTTCGCGGTGGTCGTGTGCGTGACTTGCCAGGTGTTCGTTACAAAGTTATTCGTGGCGCACTCGATGCTGCCGGTGTTAAAGATCGTAAGCAAGCCCGTAGCCGTTACGGCGCAAAGAAGAAATAGGTACATCACATGTCACGTAAAGGTCCAGCAACTCGCCGCGAGATGGTTCCAGATCCGGTTTATCGTTCATTGCTCATTACTCAAGTTGTCAACAAAGTGATGTTGCACGGCAAGAAGAGCACCGCTGAATCAATCGTGTACGAAGCGATGAAGGCAATTGAAATCAAGACTGGTAGCGAGCCATTGTCAACCGTGAAGCGTGCAATTGACAACGTGAAGCCACCACTTGAAGTTCGCAGCCGTCGCGTTGGTGGTGCTACGTACCAAGTTCCAGTAGAAGTTCGCCCACGCCGTGCAACAACACTTGCCATTCGTTGGTTGGTGGACAATGCACGCGCTCGTCGCGAAAAGACCATGGCCGAGTGCCTGTCCGCAGAATTGCTTGATGCATCAAATGGTTTGGGCGCATCAATGAAGAAGCGTGACGATATGCAAAAGATGGCCGAGTCGAATAAGGCGTTTGCTCACTACCGCTGGTAGTCAGCCCGAAGTCTGAGGAAGAACCCCCATGTCACGTGATTTTCCATTGAACATGTACCGCAACATCGGCATCATGGCTCACATCGATGCTGGTAAGACGACAACAACAGAGCGCATTCTGTACTACACCGGAAAGACATACAAGATCGGTGAAGTGCACGAAGGTGGAGCCGTAATGGACCACATGGTGCAGGAACAAGAGCGCGGTATCACCATTACCTCGGCTGCAACCACTGCGTTCTGGCGCGATCATCGCATCAACATCATTGACACACCTGGTCACGTGGACTTCACGGTTGAAGTAGAGCGTTCATTGCGCGTACTCGACGGTGCAGTTGCAGTGTTTGACTCGGTTGCTGGTGTTGAGCCACAGACCGAAACCGTGTGGCGCCAAGCAAACAAGTACAAAGTCCCTCGTATGTGCTTCATCAACAAGATGGACCGCACCGGTGCAAACTTTTATCGCACCCTCGACATGATCAAGGATCGCTTGCAGGCAGTTCCTGCCGTATTGCAACTTCCTTATGGCGGAGAGTCCGAATTCAAGGGTCTCATCGACATCGTAAAGATGAAGGCAGTTGTCTGGGATGGCGACGAGAAAGATTCAAAGTATTCAGACGTAGATATTCCTGCTGAGTACCTCGACAAGGCAAAGCAATACCGCGCCGAATTGCTCGACATTGTTGCCAGCGAAGACGAAGCCCTCATGGAGAAATACCTTGAAGAAGGCGACCTCGGCGAAGCTGAATTGCGTGCAGGTATCCGTAAGGGAACTCTTGCATTCTCGTTCGTTCCAATTTTGTGTGGTTCAGCATTTAAGAACAAGGGTGTGCAGCAAATGCTCGACGCCGTTGTTGATTACATGCCAAGCCCGATTGACATTCCTGACACTGAAGGCGTGAAGCCAGACAGCGAAGAAGTGTTGACTCGTAAAGCAGACGACGCAGCGCCATTCTCGGCACTTGCATTCAAAATCGTTGCTGACCCATTCGGTCGCCTTACGTACTTCCGTGTGTATTCAGGAAAAATTTCAAAAGGTGAAGAGTGCTACAACTCCACCAAAGAAAAGCGTGAGCGCATTGGTCGCTTGCTCTTGATGCACGCAAACCAGCGCGAAGACATCGACACCGCTTATGCAGGTGACATTGTTGCCGGTCTTGGTTTCAAGGAAGTCACCACTGGTGACACCTTGTGTGATCGCAGCAACGCAATCATCTTGGAGCGCATGGAGTTCCCAGAGCCTGTTATTCACGTAGCGATCGAACCAAAGACAAAGGCCGACCAAGACAAGTTGGGCAAAGCGCTCAAGTCATTGTCAGACGAAGACCCAACCTTCCGTGTTCGCACCGACGAAGAAACAGCTCAGACGGTTATTTCGGGAATGGGTGAGTTGCACCTTGAAGTTCTCGTCGACCGTATGCAACGCGAATTCGGCGTGGATGCAACTGTTGGTAAGCCACAAGTTGCGTATCGCGAAACCATCACGAAGAAAGTGGAGTCGGTGGAATACCGACACATCAAGCAGTCGGGTGGTTCGGGTCAGTTCGCAGTTGTCAAGATCACAGTCGAGCCAAGCGGCGTCGGCGGTGGCTACGTGTTTGAAGACCAAATCACTGGTGGCCGTATTCCACGTGAATACATTCAGCCAACCAACCAAGGAATTCAGTCAGCACTCGACAACGGTGTGCTTGCCGGTTACCCAACAGTGGACGTGAAAGTGTCACTCGTTGACGGTCAATACCACGACGTTGACTCCAGCGAAATGGCGTTCAAAATTGCCGGTCAAATGGCGTTCCGCAAGGCAGCCCAGGCTGCAGGCCCAATCATCCTCGAGCCAATCATGGCGGTTGAAGTAGTGACCCCAGATGACTACATGGGTGACGTAATGGGCGACTTGTCCAGCCGCCGTGGCCGTATTGAGGGCATGGAAGCAAACGGCAACGCGCAGAACATTAAGGCGCAGGTTCCGCTTTCGGAAATGTTCGGATACAGTACAGACCTGCGTTCGCGCACACAGGGTCGTGCAACCTACTCGATGCAGTTTCACAGCTATCAGCAGGTGCCGGCAGTTGTTGCAGAAGAAATTATCAAGCGCGTGCGCGGCGAATAGCTAACACGAGCATCACGATTTAAAAACCAAAGAACAAATTCAGAGAAAAGAACACAAGGAGTAGCAATGTCAAAGGCAAAATTCGAGCGCAATAAGCCACACGTCAACATCGGAACCATGGGTCACATTGACCACGGTAAAACCACGTTGACTGCAGCCATCTCTGCCACATTGGCAACCAAGGGTTTGGCTGAAGTAACCGCTTTTGATCAGATCGACAAGGCGCCAGAAGAGAAGGCTCGTGGTATCACGATCTCCATCGCGCACATCGAATACGAGTCAGAGAAGCGCCACTACGCACACGTTGACATGCCAGGTCACGCTGACTACATCAAGAACATGATCACTGGTGCTGCACAGGTTGACGGCGCGATCCTCGTGGTTGCTGCAACTGACGGCCCAATGCCACAGACTCGTGAGCACGTGTTGCTCGCACGCCAAGTAGGCGTTCCATACATCGTTGTTGCTTTGAACAAGGCAGACATGGTGGAAGACGAAGAGCTCCTCGAACTCGTTGAAATCGAAGTTCGCGACTTGCTCAGCTCGTACGAGTTCCCTGGCGACACTGCTCCAGTAGTTCGCGTTTCAGCTTTGAAGGCACTTCAGGGTGATGCCGGTGCACAAGAGCAGGTCATGAACTTGATCCGCGCATGTGACGACTTCATTCCAGAGCCAAAGCGTGAACTCGACAAGCCATTCCTCATGCCAATTGAAGACGTGTTCACGATCACTGGTCGTGGAACCGTAGTAACCGGCAAGGTAGAGCAGGGCAAGGTTCACACTGGTGACGACATCGAAATCGTTGGTCTCCGTGACACACAGAAGACCACTTGCACAGGTGTTGAAATGTTCCGCAAGTTGCTCGACGAAGGTCAAGCAGGCGACAACATTGGTGCACTTCTTCGCGGTACCAAGAAGGAAGATGTTGAGCGTGGCCAGGTGCTTTGTGCTCCAGGTTCAATCACACCTCACACCAACTTCGAAGGTCAGGTGTACGTGTTGACGAAGGAAGAAGGCGGCCGTCACAAGCCATTCTTCAACAACTACCGTCCACAGTTCTTCTTCCGCACCACAGACGTAACCGGAACCGTTGAGTTGCCAAAGGGCACCGAAATGGTGATGCCTGGTGACAACGTGATGATGACCGTGGAGTTGGGTAAGCCAATCGCCATGGACGAAGGTCTTCGTTTCGCAATCCGTGAAGGTGGCCGTACCGTTGGTGCAGGTCGCGTAGTCAAGATCCTCAAATAACGAACTGACTGGCTGAACTTCATGTCATCAAGCATCCGTATCCGTCTCAAGGCATTCGATCATCAGATCATCGACGAGTCTTCAAAGAAGATCGTCGAGACTGTTGCTCGCACCAACGCGACGGTGCGCGGTCCAATTCCGTTGCCTACGGACAACCACCGCTACACGGTGATCCGTGGACCACACGTCGACAAAGACTCACGTGAGCATTTCGAAATGCGTATTCACAAGCGTCTCATCGACATCGTGGAACCAAACGCGAAGACCATTGACAGCCTCCAGCGCATTGAACTGCCTGCTGGCGTTGACATCGAAATCAAGCTGCAGAACAGTTAATTTCAGTTCTTCACAGGCGATAAACGCCCTTCAATTAGGGTGCGTAGTACATGGTTAACCGAAAGGTTGCAGTGCTGCGGGCAGATGCGTCCAGCTCTATTGGTGTTGGACACGTCATGCGATCACTTTCGCTTGGTGAAGCATTACTCGACGAAGGTTTTGGCGTCGAGCTCGTTTCTTTCGAGCTCGCGCCAAGCCTTCAGTCACTCGCCGCATCATGTGGCGTTGAAGTGGTTGAGCTTTCATGTGCTCCCCGGTCCAACGACGACGCTCAGTTCGTGTCGCAGCGCAATGCCAACATCGTTGTAGTTGATGGGTACGAGTTTTCTCGTGAGTTTTTTGCGGTGCTTGAAGCAAGCAGCACACCTTTTGCTGTAATTGATGACAACGCAGAAACGAATGCGCATTCACCAAGTGCTGTAATCAATCAGAATCCACACGCATCTGCATCGATCTATGCGCACTTGCACGGCAATTCAAAACTCTTGCTTGGTTTGCAATACGCAATGGTGCGCAAAGAAGTTCGTGAAGTGGCTGCAATGAACCTGCCGTCTCGTGAAGGTGAAGTGTTCGTTGCAATGG
>JACCEC010613232.1_pt1 | contig 15630 bp, 12 predicted proteins | sample 7450121 | NCBI WGS metagenome assembly JACCEC01 (sample SAMN15323455, study PRJNA562643) | freshwater metagenome | isolation source: river surface water | place: USA:Blue River Watershed | collected 2017-08-18 | reverse complement strand
CAATACTCATTCAAGATGTTTGACAACTCACCATATAATACACCACAATTTAACCTTGCGTTGAATGGTGCATTAAGACAATTAAATGGTGCAACAACTATGTCGACAGGAACGTGGTATTTGGTTGCTTGTACATACGATAAATCAACTATGAAGATATATGTTAATAATGTACAAGACGCTAATACAAACTCACAAACGGATAACATAAGTTCATATTCAACATCTTTGAGTATAGCTAGATGGCCGACAGGTAACTCACAATTCCTAAATGGTCAAGTAGCTATGACATTAATTTATAATAGAGCTTTATCATCAACAGAAGTAGGTGATATATGGAACGCAACAAAATCAAGATATGGATATTAAGTATATAATTTTTGATGTTTCTGAGTTAAATTTAATTGATTACTATCAGATAGTTGAAACATCTTCTGAGACATTAAGATATTCAATTGATGGAACAAAGACTTTTATTAAATGGATTGGACAAGAACCCTTGTTTATTTCCGATTTAACAACAAAATCAACTATTTATAATAATCAGGATATGATGACCATTCTACACACAGATGAATGGGAACATAAATTAAATTAATATGGATTTAGAAAAACTTTCACCCATAATTGAAGAAATATTCAAACAGGTATTATCTGAAAAGAGATACCCATATGGTGTAAGAGGTGGAATTGGAAATAAGGTAGCGTCAGGTACATTAAGAAATAGTATTAAAGCTGTACCATCAGAAGATAACACAATAGTTATTTATGGACCTGGTGGTAAACCTTTAAATCAAACATACGGAGATTGGGGTGGAAATGGTGACGTAAACTTAGGTAGAAGAAAAGGATTGAAAGGTGTACCTATTGATGTATTAGAAAGATGGATACAAGAAAGAGGTTTACAAGGTAGAGACAAGAGAGGTAGATTTATAAAAAGAAGAAGTTTTGCTTTTGCAATACAAACAAACATAAAAAAGTTCGGAATCAGACCATCAAACTTTGTTGAAATTTCATTAGAAGTTTTATTACAAAATGATAAGTTAATTAACAAAATTGAAGAGTTGGCTGTGGAAGAACTGATAGATACAATAGAAGGAATATAATATGGGATTCGGATATAAAACTTTATACAGTAACGGATTAAATTCAAACACACAACTTAGACGTTCTGTGGATATGATTTATCAAAGAGGTGGAACTTACGAAGTCGTACTAACAGGTGACACCTATATTTCATCGATGGAATTAGACGTGGATATGTTTTCTAACGATAGTAAAGTTGGAAGAATGTCAGTAGTTCCTTATAACGTTGAACAATCAGGTGCAACATATACATATCGTTTTAATATAAGACCATATGATTATATGTCAAACTATGTACAGACAGAACATTATCAAAATTATTATTTGAATGATTGGTACCAAACAACACAATTAATCAATTGGAATAATCCATACCCAAATAATATTAAAGCTAACTTTAAGTATGGATATAAATATGTAACTGGTTCAACACAAGTTACAGAATATACAGGTAGTCCCACAAACAATTTAGACCACTATACTGCAATTCCATATTGTGCAACAAGTACAGGGTTCACAGCATCAGGATTTACTGATACAGGTGAGTATTTTGATTATGTGGGTGGTACTTTACAAATGGGTAGAGAGAAATTCTATCTTCCAAACTTTGACCAAGAATTAGGTTCTGTTGTTGGAACAGGATTAACCATTAATACATTAGATGTATATAGACGATTGTCACCGATGTCACAATTCTTGATGGATTATCCAACACTACCTGAAATGAGTGAAACGGCAAGGTTTTTAACCGATGCTCCACGCATTCAGACTATACAAGAACACGAAAATTATGTATTATATTATTTAAACGGACAGACAGGAGATAGACAATTTATTGAAGCTGACTTTGCGGTCTTTGAATTTTATGATGTAAATAATAATCAAATAAACGGAACATATTTTGAACAACAATTAAATTTTAGTGGTACAACATATGAGAGTCCAACAGGATTTACCGATAATTTGAGAGTATTTGCGTTACCGTGTGGACCAAAAGACATAACAAACATATTTGCAACAATTGATTTTAGTCAAGTTGCTTATTATAGAGTACAATTGTTCTACGCTTGGCCGACAAATTCAAATGCAAATAGGATACAAGTAGGTCCCGTGGGTCCTGTATCTGAAGCTTTCTACTTCTATCTATATGATAATTGTGGACCTGAAGATACAAGATTAGCGTTTTTAAATAATCGTGGAGGATATGACTATTATACTTTCACAAAGTATAGACAAGACATTAAGAAGATAACAAGACAAACATATGATAATAGATATTATGCTACCAATTTGTCTAGTCCTGACAGAAACATCGGTAGAACAGTTAAAACTTTTGATACAGATGTTCAAAGGGAGTTCGTATTAGAAAGTGATTTTCTATCTGAACCTATGGGAAATTGGTTGGAGCAATTATTCTACTCACCTCAAGTTTACGAGATGAAAGAAGATTATATCTCACCATTAGATAGACAAGATAAATTATACAAAGATTTAAGACCAATTCAAGTGTTATCAACTGAGGTTGAAACGATAAACGTTAAACATAAGAAATTAAACAAATATAGAATTACTTGTAAATACGTGGATGGTTTCTTTGTAAATAAAGGATTTTAATTTATGTCTCAACAACAACAAACGGTACTTAGAGTACAAACAAATAAACCAAGTAATATTACTATTACAGGTGATACAAGTTTATCTGTATTTTACAGGTCAACTACAGGTATCACAGTTTCAGGTTCGGGTACAACTGCTAATCCATTTACTGGTTCATTTCCATTATCAAGTTCCTATATTGAATTTCAAGCAACAGGAAATGGTATCTTATATTATGATGTTGCGCTGACAAATACTGCAATAGGTTATAACTATTTACAGACATTTGTTAAACATCCTGCTGACCAATTTTATAGAACAATATTCACCTCTTTTTCTGCAAATAATAGTGCAAGTTTTAATCTTAAGGATGGTGACATTATAGCTTTTAAACAAGGTAGTTCAGATGGTGGAACATTTGATGTATATTTTATTGGTGATGGAACGAGTACATCATACTCACCAAACGAATATGACTTTTTAGATTTATATTCTGATATTCCAATTACAATTAATAAATCATACGCTGAGATACAAGATATTAGTAAAAGGAACTCAGACTATTCTATTGGTGTAAGATTACCTGGTTCTAAAAAGAACAATAGATTTTTTGAGAACTTCTTCAACGTAGACCAAACATCATTATACTTTGATGCAACCGCTAAGGTTCAGTGTCAGGTTTTAATTAATGATGAAAGTTATTTTAATGGGTATATGAAACTTAATAGAGTTTCAGTACAAAACTCCAAGGTTGAATATGATATAACATTATTTTCTAATATCGGTGACCTTTATGGTAAGATTGGTAACAACCTATTGAAAGATTTAGATTTTACTGATGTTGATTATCACTTCAATCACACTTTTGTGAGAGATAACGTATTATCAGGATGGAGATATGAAACATTAAAATCTGTTGAGGAAGTACCTTCTAATTATTTTTATCCTGTTTGTCATAATGGTTACAATTATCAACCATCAGGTAATACAACATCTGTATTATTAACAGGTACAACAGGTACTTCATTATATACAACAACCAAATTAGGTAGTTGGTCTAATGCTGCTGCTGCTTATTCTGCGGGTGTTGAAAAATATAGAATCAATTCACCTGAAGATGGTCTAAGAGATAATCAACTTAAACCAGCTTTAAACATATATTCATTAATTAAACTGATATTCAAGACATACGGTTATACAATCAAGTCTGATTTTATGTCAAGTCCTTGGATGAAGTTGTTATATATGTATGGTTATTTCTCAAATGACACAGCAAAGTTCTCATATAAAACACCCCCATCACAAACATTTAGTTTAGATGGTGTAGAAGTTATATGGTTAGACGATATTGAAGCTTCATCAACCTCAGCTTGTTTTACAACATATCCACTTACAACACATAGTTGGACTTTATATGTGGTGAAAAAAGGAACAGGTACACCAGCATTATGTAATCAAGAGATTGTATTGAATTGGAACTTTGAATTACAACCTTGTTATGGTGGTGGTTCTCAATATTACAGTCAACCTGTGGTTATTCCTGCAAACACAACAGGTGCAACATTTACTTATACACAAGAACAATATGTAGATTGTGGTTATGGTTGTCCATATTCACCTGAATATATATACAATTTAGGATTTGACCCATCAAGTTCTAATGTTGGTTTATCCAATAGAACATTATCTTATTTACCACAAGTTTCAAACGCAGTTGTTGAAGTAACCGATGGTGTATATGTAGATTTTAGTTTGATTATTGATAACCAAATAAAACAGATTGATATTCTAAGTTCAATAGCTAAGAAATTTGGACTTTTATTTATTCCTGACCCTGAAGTACCAAATCAAATTATAATTGAACCTTACGACTATTATGTGGGGTCTGGTAACGTTTATGATTGGACAGACAAATTATCATTTGATAAAGGATTTACAGTAGAACCAGTACAGAATTTTGTTGAGTCAGAATTAATCTTATCTGACCTTGAGGATGGTGATAGTGGTAACAAAGAATTTAAAGATAGTAATAGTAGAATATACGGAGAGAATAAAGTGTTTAATCCGACTGAGTTCAAATCTCAATCAAAAGATGTTAAGACAACATTCTCACCACAGATGGTTAGAAAGTGGAACCCAAATAATAATCCTAATATTGAAAGTAACGCAGTTGGTATCCCATTAGGAATCAACTACACAGAACAATCTCAAGAGATTGGAACATCTGTGGATTGGGTTTATAAAGGTGTTAAAACAAAACCAAAGTTATTCTATAATCTTGGTAACTTCTCACCTTTCTTGGATAATCCATCAGAAGTTTTCACAATATCAGGTATAACAACTTCGTATTTTAGAGTATCAGAGAGTAATGGTTCATTCCCATCAGGTGGTTTAATCTCACCTGTAATATCTCATACGATGCCGATGGGTAATCCTGATAGTAATAAGATTAACAACGATAGTATTTGTATCTTATTTAATTCAGAAGAACCTACAACAATCGCGGGAGATAGTGTAAGTTTATTCAACGCATTTACTTCACAAGATATGTATAATTTATTCTATGAAAATAGAATAGCTAATACTTTTGATAAAAATACAAGGATGTTAGCAGGATATTTTGATTTAAAATTATCTGATATTAAGAATTTAAAACCTGAAGATATTATCAAAATAAACGAACAATATTTTACTTGGAATAAAGTAGATAATTATAATTTAACAACAACAGATTTAACCAAGGTAGAATTGATACAATACAATTATACGAAAAGAGATTACCCAACAAGATATTTCCAATATGAATATTGTTTAGGTGATACAGGAACAACGTATAATTTTAAAACAAACTTCACAGGTACTGATAGTATCCAAGAAAGTAAGTATTATTATTCTATATTATATGATTATTTTGTTGGAGCATTAGGTGGTAATGTGAGTGGTTATACGAGTTCAATACCATTTACAGGTACAACATATCTTCCATATTCAATTTGGGAAGTTGATGAGAACACATACAATACATCGGGAACCGATTATACAAATGACCCTCAAAGATATTTCTTTATTGATAGTATTGAGGGGGAACCTTTAAGTACTATTTATAATCAGGATAATCCTGTTTGGTTAATTAATTCATCCCAAAGTCAAGCAACACTTAACGTGTTTACAGGATGTACAGATTTTATAACAACAGCAACAGCTCTCGGTGTGAATATTGCAGGTGGTGCAGCTGTTTCAACATATAACTCTGGTGTGACCATAAACGTAACAGATACAGGATATATTAGATATGACACACCATCAGGACAAGTAGATACATACTTTGGTTCTTTAGGTTCAACGGTTATATCTGGTTGTGTAGACTGTGAAAGTCTAAGATACGCTTATCCATTATTTGATTTGGGTAGCTGGACATTAGTATCTTGTGGCACTCCGTGTCCTTAAAACTATTTATATAATATGACAGGTTCAATTATTGTAACTTTTGATGAATTGATAAACGCGCCAGGTGGTTCGTATGTTGATGTATCAGTATTTAAAGTTTTCCCTGGTCCCGTAACAATAAGAGATAGACATTTTACTGATATTACAAATCTATATTCAACAACATTAAATGAGAATGATAGATTTAATTTTTTTGTAAGTTTTGGAACAACGGGAACAATACAAAAAACATATAGTTTCAATTTAGTAAAAAGAGAATATACCACAGATGATACTGATGGTAATATGGGTATATATGATACTTTGGTAACAGGATTTACCGCAACTACATTACAAAATCAAGTAACAATACCTGCTGGTACTCCATTTTCAATATCGTTAAGACCCGATACATATGACTTTGAATATAGAGTTAATTTTAAAATAATATCACAAGCGGTACCAACTCCAACTCCAACTCCGACTCCAACTCCTACACCAACACCAACACCAACCTTGACACCTACACCAACTCCGACTCCTGCAGATTGTTTTAATAATGGTTTGGTTGGGATGTTTAATAATCACGTTTTTACTCTTATGCAAGATAGTAATTACAAATATATGGCTGGTGGAATCTTTGAAAGATACGGTGCTTTTATTGATAATTATAATATTGTTAGAATTAATAATAATGGTAATGAAGATAATTCATTTGTAGGTACAGGATTTGATTATGATGGTGACCCATTTAGAAATGTATTATCAATTATAGAAGACAACAGTAACAAATATGTTGTTGGAGGTAATTTCACAAGTTATAGTGGAATATCGTGTTCAGGTATTATTAGAATTAACCAAAATGGTTATAATGATAGTTCATTTAGTGGTGGTACGAGATTTGCTGGTTATGGGTCTACCGCCTTTTCTGTTATACAAGATAGTAATAACAAATATGTTGCAGTTGGGTCTTTTACAACATATGATGGTAATCCATCAATTAATATCGTTAGATTAAATTCTAATGGTACATATGATTCATCATTTCCTGTAGGAACAGGTAGTAGAGGTGGACTTGGTCCTGATATTGCTGAAGTAATTATAGAAGATAGTAACAACAAATATGTTGCGGGTGGAAGATTTACAAGATATAGTGGGACGACAAGTAATAAAATAGTAAGAATAAACCAAGATGGAACAATAGACTCAACATTTAATATAGGTACAGGTTTTAACGGTGATGTTAAAACACTTATAGAAGATAGTAATGGAAAGTATGTTGTTGGAGGTGCATTTACTAATTATAGTGGAGTTACATCTAATAAAATAATTAGATTAAATCAAGACGGAACTGTTGACTCAACCTTTAATATAGGTACTTTATTTGATGATAATGTTTTAACAATTATAGAAGATAGTAATAACAAATATGTGGTTGGTGGAAATTTTACAAATTATAGTGGTGTTACAGCTAATCGTATGGTTAGATTAAACCAAGATGGAACAATAGATTCAACATTTAGTGTGGGTACAGGATTTAGTGGAACTGTTCGTGATATAATTGAAGATAGTGATAATAAGTATCTTGTTGGTGGAGACTTTATTTATTTTAGAGGAAATGAGGTAAGATATATAACAAGAGTAAAACAAGATGGTACATCCGATAATTGTTTGAATTAAAAAGTATTTATTAATATGAGTAGAAAATATATAAGACAAATAGTAAATCGTGATTTTGTCTATCCAAATAATGAGGTATCGGAATATGATGTTGAATTAGTTCAAGATATAAATTCCAACGTGGTAAGTGGTACTGTAACAAATTTTACAGCGACTACTATAACATCATCGTCAATTACTTTTAGATTTGATTATAGTTGGGCGTTAAATAGTGCTGAACCTTGGATTAGAAATGCTAATCAATTAGGTGTATTATCTGTTCACTGTATGATACCTAATCAATTGTATTATAAACCTTGGAGAGTTGTTGATTCAATATCATATAATCCACCATTTTTAACAAGTTATACAGGTACAAGAAGTTTTTTAATATTACCATCATCATTTGGTTTAACATCATTTACAAACGGAACATATTACTTTGAAATAAGATTTATCGGACACCTTGCTATTGACCCTATCTGTGTACAATATAATGTTGTTATACCGACATCAACACCAACACCTACACCGACATTAACACCAACTCCTACACCAACGGCTACAGCCACACCTACACCAACTCCAACAGGACCTACAGCAACACCTACACCTACACCGACACCAACAGGTGCTAAGAGTTTAGAGATATATGGTAGAGATGTGGACGGAACACCATCAACATTAACTTTATTCTATAGTGTAAATGGTGGAGGTAATATTAACGTACCAGGTTATACAGGTAATGCATTACCAGGAACTTGTACATTATTATACACAATAACAGGTTTAACAGAATTTGATAGTGTTGTAATTGGTACTAGTATATCTTGTGTAATGACAGGAAGTGGTGCGTCATCAAGTTGTCCATCATCATCAGGTAGTGCAGTGACATATACTTATGTAATAGATGCTCCGACAACACAACAAGTTGCTATAACTATTGATAGTGGTATTATACCTTAAAGAATATATACATATATATGAATAAGAAAGAAAAGATAAAGACCCAAAAGGAATTTCTTAGATTAAGGGAAGTTCTACAAAACCAAAATCCAATTGACTTTAATATGATTAACAGTTTAAAAGGAAATAAGGAGGTTCTTAACAGAGCATTCCAACACACTAAATCTGAATTATTAAATGGCTAAGAAAGTAGAAATTGAAATAGACGTTGAAGGTAATATTGTTGAAAGTGTTGCTAACTTAAAGAAATTAAAAGCCGCATTAAAAGATGTACCTGCGGGAACTGCTGAATGGGATAAAATTAAAAATCAAATTCGTGATGTTGAGGATTCTTTGGAATCTGCGGGTAAAAAGAGTGAGGATTTAAAAGGATTACTTGAAGCAGCGCCAGGTCCTTTAGGTTCTTTGGGTAGAGGTATCAAACAAATTGAACTCGCAACCAAGTCTTGGGGTGCTGCGTTGAAAGCTACAGGTATTGGATTACTTGTAAGTACTATCGGTATCCTTGTTGCTGCTTTTGCAAAGACAGAAGGAGCTATGAATGCTTTAAAACCTGTCATCATTCAAATTGAAAGAGCTTTGGGTGGATTGGTAAAAGCGTTTACTCCACTATTAGAAATGTTTGCTAATTTAGTGGCTAAAATTTTACCACCACTAATAAAAGGTCTATCAGTTTATTATGCTGCGTTAGTTTCATTATTTACCCTTGTTAAAGAAGCGGGTGTTGGTGTTGCAAAGATATTAGCGGGTGTATTTACTCTTGATACTAAATTAGCAACTGAAGGTGTTAATCAATTAAAAGGTTCATTCGGAGAAGCTGTTAAGACATTTGGTAAATTCCAAAGTGACTTTGCTGCGGGTCAGAAAGAATTAACAGCTACAGAAAAAGAAGAGTTAGAAAAGAGACAAGCAGCTGAAAAAGCAGCATTAGACAAAAGAAGACAACAACAGGAAGAATATAGAAAAAAGGTTGAACAAGACACAAAAACAGCTAATGATAAATTATTACAGTTACAAAATGACTATGAAACTTTATCGGCTAAAAGTGAAGAAGACGCAAATAAAATTAAATTAAAACAAGATTTTGATAAAGAGGTAAAGGAAATTACGGCTTTACAACTTAAGAATCAAAAAATTAATGGAATCATTATTAGTGCGGAGGAATTAAGAGCAAATCTTTTACTTCAAGCTGAGAAAAATTATCAACTTAGATTACAAAAATTAAGAGATGATGAGTTAAAGAAATTCCAAGACCAAACCAAAAAGACAGTAGATTTAAATACACAATTTCTAAATAAATTAAATGAGGTTGCTGCTAAAAATATTTCTGATGATTTTGAGAAGAGAAAGGCGGAAAGAACGTTACAAGCGGGTGAAGAGATTGCTCAGTTTACAAAATTAGAACAAGAATTAATTGACTCATATAAAGAAATTATAAAACAATATCCTGCTGCTCGTGAGGATATGGAAAAAGCAATCACAATCATACAAGAAAAGGCTGCAATTGCTAGAAAAATCATATTAGAGACAGCCCAAAAAGATTTAGCTCAGATTGATAGAGATGCTACAAAAGATAGTGAGACTAAATTGATGGCTAGAATTGATTCTGAATTAAGAATTTTAGAATTAAGAAACCAAATATTAAATCAAAAGACTCAAGAATATTTCGTAAATCAGAGACAAATATTAGATAAGGCTTACGAAAAAGAAAAACTACTTCAAAAAATGGCGTTTGACGCATTACTTGAACAAGCTAAAGGTAATGCTGAAGAAGAGAAAAAGATTGAAGAGAGAAAAGCTGAAGTACTATTAGGTATTGAAAAGAAATATCAAGCGGATAAAAAGAATCTTAAACAACAAGAGATTGCTGCTTATGGTGAGGTTGCGTCTGCAACAATCAGTTCATTTGCAGCAATCACAGGAGCTTTAGCTGCGGGTTATGATGAGGAAGCTAAGACAAGTAAGAAAGCGTTTGAACAAAGAAAGAAACTTCAAATTGCAACCGCTTTGATGTCGGCAGCTTCAGGGGTTATCCAAATCTTAACGCAACCATCAACCTTACCTTCTCCTTTTGATTGGATTGTAAAAACCGCAAATGCTTTAGCGTTAGGTATTACAACAGGTATCCAAATCTCAACCATCAAGAAAACTAAGTTTGAAGGAACTGATGGTTCAGGTGGAACTGGTCCTTCAGGAAATAATATGGGTAGAGGATATGCTGATGGTGGTATTGTAAGAGGACCTGGTACATCTAAATCCGATAGTATCCCTGCAAGATTGTCAAATGGGGAAGCTGTGATGACAAGTGGTGCTGTAACGATGTTCGCTCCACTTTTATCTATGATGAACCAAATGGGTGGTGGAACTTCATTTAGTTCTAACTTAAACACCTCACTTCCTGATAATCCTAATAGAAATAATCCATCTATGGAACAACAACCATTAATAATGAAGACCTACGTTGTTGAGAACGAATTAACGTCATCTCAACAAAGACAGGCAAGATTAAAAGACCTTTCAACTTTGTAATATGGCAAAAGGAAAATCAAACAGTTCACACAAAATAAGTTTTGGTAAGAAAAAGTCACAACCAAATGGTAAAAAGTCTAGAGGACCAAAAGAAAAAAAAGTTTCTAAATATAGGTCTCAAGGTAGGTGAAGTAAGCCTTAGAAGCTTCTTCGGGGGTATTAAAAGTACCCAAATAAATTTGTTTATTATTATGATAAATTTTAGAACGAAATTTACCACTTTTAGTCATTTGTACTCCAACATTTTTAGATTTAAAATAATGAGTAATGTTTTGACGATTAGTACACCACTCAAGATTTTCAATTCTATTATCAGTTTTATCACCATTAATATGATTAACCTGTGGAAGATTATTAGGATTTGGTATAAACAAATTAGCAACCAACTGATGTACTCTATAATCTTTTTTATAGAGGGATACAGCAAGATAACCTTTGGTAATTTTAAATGGTTTTATGAATTTATTAGTAAAATTAGACCATACACGACCATCGGAATGGATAATATAATTGGTATCAAATGGTTTTTCCATACACCAAAATTAAGAATTTAAAACCAAATAACAAAATTTTATATTTAATAATATGAAGAAAGATAAAGTATATGAATTAAGGATTGAAGAGGATGATGAAATATCAGGTATCGATAGTATATCCTTAGTTTCAGAACCCGCAATTGAGATAAATTGGGTAGCTTTCAACAAAGTAAAACCACAAGAATTTCACATTCCTGACGGGGAAGATAAAAAGTATCTTGATTTTTTTAACGAAAAGGGACAACCTGAAGAAGAGTTGTTGAAAGAAGGATGGGTTAGATTTAAAGAAGAATTTGTTAGTTCTTCACCAAATCAACCATCATTTGAAGATACCGATGAGTTCTTGGTTCGTTACAAATATGTAAAAAACCCTGAAGCACCAGGTGCTGCTGTTAAAGAAACCACAAGAGAATTTTGTAGTGATTTAATATCAAAGAATTACGTTTATAGAGTTGAGGATTTGGACGCTATCACTAATGATGAAGGTGATAGTGCTTTAGTTTGGAGGGGTGGTTACAATTGTCGTCATAAATGGATGCAGATAAAGTATCGTCGTGACGCTAAGATTGTAAATAAAGGTTCTGTAACCAAAGGTAGAATTGACGATGCTGAAAGTTATGACGTATTGGGTTATCCTCAACCAGATACAAGAGTACCTGAATGGCCGTCTTTCTCAAAACAAGGATTTAATAGTATGGATATATATGGTTTCAAACCAAGATATTTTCATATTTGTCCTGGTGCACAAGCAACCTTTGAACATCTGATGTCGATGAATAATGATGATGATACCATCGGAATGATTAGAAGTGCAGCACAAGTTGCTGATAATGTATTTAGAATTGAAGATGAGGTAATCAAAGCGGGTAAAGCAACTGAATTACAATTGGATGAAGCGAGTGTATTGGTTAGTGACTTTAAAGATATTATTGGTGAGATAGATACAATTAGTGGAATGAAACACGATGTATCTTATATGGATGGTCACCTTGAAAAAATTAAGGAACTTATCAAAGAAGATATGGGATATGATGTTTCAACCATAACAGGATATGTTGATGAGGATATTAGAAAGAAAAGGAAGAAGAAAGAACAACTTGAGTCATATTCAGACTATCCTGATAGTGTTAAGAATAACGCTAAAGCGGTATTGAAATATGTGGAGGAGAATGGATGGGGTTCTTGTGGAACTGACGTGGGAAAACAACGTGCAAACCAATTAGCTAACGGTGAACCCATCTCGGAAGACACGATACGTAGGATGTACTCTTATTTATCAAGACACGAGGTAGACTTACAATCAAGTAAGGGATATGGTGATGGATGTGGTAAATTAATGTATGATAGTTGGGGAGGTAAGTCAGCTCTAAGTTGGGCTGAGTCTAAAATCAACGCTATTGACAGAGAGAAAATGTCCAAACAAAAGTTCCAAACTGATGATGAAAAACGTATTGTGGTTGGACCAGCTATGGTTCCTGACCTTAAAATATTCCGTAAGGATAAAAAGGGTAATCCATATTATGTTACATTCAAAGAAGATACAATCAAGATGATTGCTGACAAGTATATGAGGAACAAGTATATTGACAATAACGATACCGAACATAACGGTAGAGCAGCTGAAGATGTATATGTTTACGAGAGTTGGATTAAGGAAAGTCAGGAAGACAAATCAACCAAATACGGTTTTGGTGACCTACCAATCGGAACTTGGTTTGTTAGTATGAAGGTTCGTAACCCTATCGTATGGGAAAGAATAAAGAAGAAAGAATTAAACGGATTCTCGGTATCAGGATTTTTCTCAGAGATTGAACAGTTCAAGATGGAACAACAATTCTTAAAAGAACTTGCTGAGATTTTAAAAGATTTATAGTCTAATAAATATAATTTATATTTCTATATATAACCAATAAATAAAAAACAAATAAATACGTATGTCAAATCCAAAAAACGCTATTAGTCAAATTAAAAATTTGATGAAACAATATGGTTTCTTGAATGACGAACCTACTTTACAATCTTTTAAATTAGAAGATAATACAATTGTTGAGACTTTGAAACTTAAAGCTGGTGAGAGAATTACCAAACTTAATGACGAGTTCAATAGAGTAGCATTAGAGTCAGGTTCTTATCGTCTTGTAGAAAACTTTGAAATTGAAGTTAAAGAAGGTGAGATTGTGTCAGTTAAAGAAATTTTTGTTGATGCAAAGTTAGTAGACGGTACTGTTGTTAAGGTTGAAGGTGATGAGGTAGTTGAAGGTGCGGCTGTTAAAGTTGTAACTGAAGATGCTGAACTTCCTGCACCAGACGGAGTACACGAATTAGAAGGTGGAATGAAAATTGAAACCAAAGAAGGTGTTATCGTTAAGATTGAAGAAGTAGTTTCTGAAGAGATGGAAGAAGTAGAGGTTCCTGTTGAAGTACCAGCTGAAGTTGCTCCTGTAGCAGAAGAAGTTGTTAGTGCAATTGTTGAAGCTTTAGTTCCATTAATGGATGAAGTGAAAGTTCTTGTTGAAGAAATGAAAAAGATGAAAGAAGGTATGAAGGAAATGAAAAATGACTTTAATGCTTTCAAGAAACAACCAGCAGGAAAGAAAATCTCTGACGGTAAAACAGATTTTAATAAAGAAGAAAAATTAGACTCAGTAGATGCAAGAATCGCTTCTATTATGAGTATGAGAAAAAAATAAAAAACATTTAAAAAAATAAAAAAATTATGAAAAATTATTCAAAAGAAGATTTTGCGTACGTAGTAAGTTCAATTACAGGATTTACCGACCAAACATCAACAGAATTGATGATGAAAGCTTTAGTAGGTGGAACTACCGCTAAAGTATCAAATGTACGTCTTGGTATTAAAGGTACACAACAAGTACAAATTTTAGACAGTACACCAGCATTCCAAGCAGGTGCTTGTGGATGGTCTCCAAGTGGTACAACCACTTTCTCTCAAATCTCTCTAACAGTATGTCCTGAGAGAATTAACGAATCACTTTGTCCTGATGCGTTATATAGCACTTATCAATCATTACTTTTACAAAAAGGTGAAACTGAAGAAAGTGTTCCGTTTGAAGTACAAATTGCTGAATTGAAAGTAAAACAAATTCAACAAAGAATTGAACAAAAATTATGGCAAGCAACTACCGCAGGTGGTGATTGTTTCCAAGGTTTCAAAGCGTTATTAGTATCAGGTGCTACAGGTACTGCAGTATCAGACACTCCAACCGCTTTCTCTCCAACCGCAGCTTATGGTTCAAATGGTAACCCTATCACTGAGGTAGACAAATTAATCAACGCATTAGATGACAACGCACAAGCTATGGAAAATTTAGTAGTGTTTATGTCTTACGCTAACTACAGATTGTATGTACAAGCGTTAACTAAAGCTAACTTCTTCCAAAACTACATCGGTTCTTCAACTGTAATCGGTGGTGAAGCAAACGCTTTCGCGGTACATCCAAACTCAACTGTTAAAGTTTATCCTACATTAGGATTGAACGGTTCTGGTAGAGTTGTAATTGGACCATCTGATTATTTCATCGTAGGCTTTGACGCCTTATCGGATTCGGAAAAATTAGATATGTGGTGGAGCAGAGATAACGACGAAATTCGTATCAGAGGTAACTACAACTACGGTGCAGCTTTAGTACGTTTCGCAGGAGTTAACTACTTCGCAACAAACAACATCGCTTAATTAACGATAAAGAAACAGGGAGGTGAAAGTCCTCCCAATTTTTAAAAATAAACAAATACAAATAATATAAAATAATATGAGTTGCTATATATCAGAAGGAATTTCTTTAAATCAGTGTTCAGATTCTATAGGTGGTAT
>JACCEC010759565.1_pt1 | contig 15631 bp, 16 predicted proteins | sample 7450121 | NCBI WGS metagenome assembly JACCEC01 (sample SAMN15323455, study PRJNA562643) | freshwater metagenome | isolation source: river surface water | place: USA:Blue River Watershed | collected 2017-08-18 | reverse complement strand
TGGTTCTCGCCCGCAGCATCGAACACCCGGCTCACACCAGACCGGGTGGCCGAAAGCGGCATCCGCTACCTCTGTGACCTGTACCACGACGACCAGCCCACCCCGATCCGGGTGCGCAGCGGTCAGCTCACCTCCCTGCCCTACTCGATGGAGATCAACGACAGCATCGCCTGGCGCCGGGGGCAGGAGGCCGAGGCCTTCGCGCAGAAGATCCGCGACGAGTTCGACACCCTGCATTCCGAGGGCGAGGTGCACGGCCGGGTGATGAACATCGCCGTCCACCCCTTCATCATGGGCCAGCCGCACCGCGTCGAGGCGCTGTCGCAGGCCCTGGAATACATCCTGGGCAAGGGGGGCGTCTGGTGCGCCACCGGCGCCCAGATCGTCGACTGGTACCGCCAGCAAACCCACATCCCCCAACCCGCACCGCTATGAACGCACCCGCCAAGGACTACATCCGCGACTTCATGACCGAGCCGGTCGTCGACACGGCCCAGGCCGCCCTCGTCATCATCGACATGCAGTACGCCACCGGCTCCCGCCAGGGCGCTTTAGGCCGTCGCATGAAGGCCGAAGGCTCCACCGTCACCGACTACCGCTTTGACCGGATCGAGACCCTGCTGCTGCCCAACATCCTGAAGCTGCGCGCCCGCTTCCGCGACCTGGGCCGGCCGGTGGTCCACGTGACCCTGGGCGCCGCCCTGCCCGATGCCAGCGACGCGCCGCCGCACATGAGAAAGCTGCTTTCGAGCTGCAACAACTACGTCGGCAGCCGCGAGCACGAGATCCTGGACGAACTCAAGCCCCTGCCCGGCGAGCACGTGGTGCGCAAGACCTCGGTGGGGGCGTTTGCCTCCACCGCCATCGACAGCCTGCTGCGGTCCCTGGGCGCGAACCAGCTGTACATGGTGGGCGTTTCCACCAATATGTGCGTGGAGACCACCGCCCGCGAGGCGGCCGACCGTGGCTACCAGGTGACCCTGGTGGAAGACGCCTGCGGCACCACCTTCGAGGAGCTGCACCACGTCACGATGCGCAACTTCCAGCGCCTGTTCGGGCGGGTGGGGTCGACCGAGCAGGCCCTTGGCGAGCTGAAGGCGGCGAAATGAGCATGGCAAAGAAACGCGTTCTCGTCGTCGTTCCCTTCGCCATGTCGCCGGAGAACCTGGCCCTGCGCCAGGCCCAGCTCCAGGGCATCGCGCTCTCGCCCGAGCTGGAGTTCGTGTTCCGGCCGGTGAAGGCCGGACCGGTGAACTATTCCAGCCACCATGACTTCGCGCTCGCCGAGGTCGCCAATTTCGAGGCGGGCTGCAAGGCGCAGGCGGAAGGCTTCGCGGCGGTCTGCATCGACACCATGAGCGACTCGGGCGTGGCCGCCCTGCGCGCCGTGCTGGACATCCCGGTTTTCGGCCCGGGCAAGACCTCGGTGCTGACCGCGCTGATGCTGGGCGACCGCTTCTCCTTTCTCACCATGGCCAGCCGCTGGAAGCCCCTGTACAAGAAAGCGCTGGACGAACTGGGCCTGCACCACAAGTGCGCCTCGGTGCGGGCGATCGAGGTGCCGCCGGACAACCAGGCCCTGCTCTCGGGCAAGGAGGAAGACATCTACCCGCTGCTGGAGGCCGCCGGCCGCAAGGCCATCGAGGAGGACGGCGCCGAGGTGTTGATCCTGGGCTCCACCACCATGCACCAGTCGCACGCCTGGCTCTCCAGGCGCCTGCCGGTGCCGGTGATCAACCCCGGGCCTCTCAGCTACAAGATGGCCGAGGCCGCCCTGGGCCTGGGCCTGTCGCAAAGCCGGGTGGGCTACCCCCGACCGATGCACGACCGCATCGACATGCTGCACGCCATGATGGACGCGGCCCAGCGTGCGGTCGCGGCCAAGGGCTGAACGCGAAGGGACACGCCATGCCCAAGCACCTCACCCCCGCCCAGGTCCAAGGCTATGCCGACGACGGCTTCGTCTTTCCGGTCGACGTGCTCTCGCCTGCAGAGGCCCGGGCTTTCCGCGACGAGCTCGAAGCCTGGGAGCGGCAGCAGGGGAAGCCGATCGACTTCCCCGAGAAGTCCAAGAGCTACCTGCTTTTCAACTGGGCCGACCAGCTGGTGCACCACCCGAAGGTCCTCGACGCGGTGGAGGACCTGATCGGCCCCGACATCCTCGTCTACCACTCGACGCTCTTCGTCAAGGAAGCCAACACCCCCGCCTACGTGCGCTGGCATCAGGACGGCACCTACTTCCACCTCGCTCCGCACCTGCACGTGACCGCCTGGGTGGCGCTGTCGGACGCCAGCGTGGAAGCCGGCTGCATGCAGGTGCTGCCCGGAAGCCACCTGTGGGGCCAGTTCGAGCATGACGACAAGCCCGACCCGATGAACATGATCAAGCGCGGCCAGGGCATCTCGGGCCGTTTCGACGACGCCCGTGGCACCTTCATGCCGGTGAAGGCCGGCCAGATGTCGCTGCACCACACCGACCTGGTCCACGCCTCCGGCGGCAACCAGACCCATGATCGCCGCCTGGGCTACGCCATCAGCTACATCCCGGCGCATGTGAAGCCCACCGGCGCGGTGAAGCCCTCGGCGCTGCGGGTGCGCGGGCGCAGCCACGGCCACTTCGCCGAGGAGGAACGCCTGCAGGCGCCGCTGTCGGCCGAGGCCTTCGCCCGCCACGCCGAGGCCCTGGCCCTGTTCCGTGCGTTGCAGGACAGCGGCTTCCAGGGCCAACCCGGTGGGACCGGCCGCGCGCCCCAGGGAGCCACCGCATGAACCGCCTGGGCGCACACGGCCTGCAGGCCCTGGTCGAGCGGTACTTCGAGGCCGTTGACCGCAAGGACGTGGAAGCCACGCTGGCCTGCTTCGCGCCCGAGGTGCATTTCTGCATCGCCAACCATGGCACGAGCTACCACGGCCTGGATGCCCTGCGGGGCATGTACGAGCGGCTCAACGCCCGCTACGCCAAGGTCTGGCACGGCAACTTCGACCATGTGCTGGACGTGCCCGCGCAGCGCGCGGCCAGCCGCTTCCGGGTGGAAAACACCACCCATGCCGGCGAAGTGCTGGTCAAGAACAACTGCAACTTCTTCCGCGTGGAAGACGGCCACTTCGTCGAGGTCTTCGTCTACATGAGCGGGGAGAACTCGCTGGGCTGAGGCCGCCGCCTTCATTCATCCTGCAAGAGATTGCGGCCAATCCCATAGCAGTAAAGTGCCACAGGCAGGAACTGGACCTGCATGCCGTCCACCTCGCACTGGGTGGTCAACGTTCGGGTGGTCACCAGGGGCGTTCCGACCTGGGGGTGACGTTCCTGCAAGGCGCGCAGTCCGCGCAACTCACCCCGCGCAGTGGGCGGCCGGTCGGACCATTTGATTTCCACGGCAAAGCGGGGCTTCTGGTTCTCAGGAGCAATGGAAACGATATCGACCTCCAGGTCCTGCCGGCCAGCCTTCCATCGCGCGTAATGCAGGCTGCGGCTGATGTCCGGGTCGTGCAGCCACTGGCTCCAGACAGCCGTCTCGGCCAAGTGCCCCATCGCCTCGTCGCTGCCGGAGACCATCCCGAACAGCGCTGCTCTGATCGAGGGGTTGGTCAGGTAGACCTTGAAGGTCCGGGCACGCTGCAGCCGCAGCGCGTTGTCATCGATGCGGTGGACCCGGCGAATCAGGTAGGCCGCCTCCAGGTATTCGAGGTAATCGCCCAGCTTCGCCTTGCCAATGGACGAGTGTTGGCTGAGCGCTTCCAGGCTCACCTCGTTGCCGGTGTTGAAGGCCAGCACGTTGAAGAAGCGATTGAGCTCCTGGGTGTCGCCAATGCCATAGAGGCTGGGCAGATCCTTGAGCAGGACCTTGTCGACGATGTCCTGACGCAGGAAGCGCCCGGGGTTGTCGCGGATCTGCGGTGTCATGACCGCCTCGGGAAACCCGCCGTAGTTCAGGTAATTGATGAACTGTGCATTGAGGGCCGCGATGTCCCTCGAAACGAAGGGTCCTGCCGACGGATTGCCGGGTGGCGCCCTGTCGATCAGGGTCGCCTCCAATTTCGCAAACCGCAGGTATTCCGCGAACGTGAGCGGCGGCAGGAGAAATTCGGTGAACCGGCCGGCACCCGACTCACGGCTCTTCATGCGTAGGGCGGCGGCGGCCGACCCGCTGGCGATGAATCGAATGCGGGGATAGCTGTCCACCAGTGACTTGAGGTGAACGGCCCAGTCCTTGAGGTACTGGACCTCATCGAACAGCACCCAGAGGGGGGCCTCGGACGAGGGACCGGTGGAATGCCCCTGCGACTCGACAAACATCTGAACCAGGCTCTCGAGAGAGCGGCCCGAATAGAGCGGCGTGTCCAGCGAAAGGAAAAGGATGCGGTTGCCTGGCACCCCCGTATTAAGGAGCTGGGCCACCAAATGCTTGAGCATGACCGTCTTGCCCACGCGCCGAGGACCCAGGAGCACCACCGCCCGGCGAACCTGCGAGCCTCGTGCCAGCTCGGAAAACTGGCTGAAGTAGGCCCGCCGGGGCCACCCCGCCTCCTGCGGATCGATGCCCTGGCCGGCACGCCACCAGGGGTTGTCCAGCGCCAGCCTGCGCTGGACTTCATGGGGCGGGATCTGGAGGTTGGTCGCCATGGGGGCTCCGCTGGATCAGGGGAGCGTCATGTTAAGCAACCGAATTTTTTCTTAACCGGACAACCTGTAAAAAATGCTGGGCCGACAAGGAGTTAGCGTGTCCGGTTTAGCGAATGCGATCGGGGTTTCGGCCCCAATCAGCCGGCGGCCAGCTGATTCCAGGGGCTGGGCAGAGCGCCCCTCGCCGGGCTCTGCCCAGTGCTTCAGGCCGCCTCGGGCGCCCGCGCCAGCAGCGCCAGCCAGGGCGCCATCGGCAGCTCCAGGCGGGCCAGGGCCAGCGTGGCCTCCAGCAGCTCCTTGGCATGGGCCTCGGGCCAGATGCGGGCGGTGAGGTCCATGAACTTGGAACGCAGCTCCTCGCGGGTGTAGGGCGAGGCATCATCGCCCCGGTTCACGCCGGCTTCGCCCAAGCGGGTACGGCCGTCCTTGAGGACGATCGTCACGCGGGAGGGCCGCTCCATCGGCAGGCGCGCGCTCATGGCCGGGTCTTCACGCACCGTGACCTTCTGCGCCAGGGCCAGGGCCCGCTCGTCGCGCAGCGCGTCCCAGGTGAAGCTCGAGAGGCTGCTGGCGCCGGTGACCAGGCGGGTGGCGACCGCGAAGGGCACCGAGAACTTGGCCGCCAGGGTGTTGCGCGGCGCCGGGTCCACCAGCTCGGCGGCCAGATGGTAGGTCACGACCTCGACCCGCTCGATCTGGTCGGGTGCGGGCAGTCCTTCGCGCGCCGCCAGGTGGTCCAGCGCGTCCAGCGTGCCGTGGTTGTAGCGGCAGCAGGAATGCAGCTTGAAGTAGTTGCGCATGAAGTGCCACTCCACACCCAGGCCCTGGACCACGGCGGCCGGATCAAACTTGTCCGAGAGCACCTTGCCCAGGAGCGAGGCCGGACCGTCGCGCTCGCCGGTGAAGCCCGACTCCACCAGGTCCAGCGCCAGCACGCCGTTGCGGTTGGACAGGCCCGCCTAGGTGTTGCGCACCAGGCCGCCCTCCAGCATGGTTTGCTTGGAGCTGGCGGTGGCCAGGGACGCCGAGAGGCTGATCGTCTCGCGCATCGCGGGGGCCGCCAAGCCGGCCACACGGGCGGCGGCCGCGGCCGCGCCGATGGTGCCCCAGGTGCCGTGCGGATGCAGCGGACCGCGCAGGGCGCTGGCCGCGCCCAGGCGGGAGCCGACTTCGTAGCCCGCCACCATCGCAGCCAGGAAGTCCTCGGCCGGCCGCTGCCGTTCCTCGGCGACAGCCAGGGCCGCAGGAATGGCGTGCACCGCCGGGTGGCCACGGGAGAAACGGTTCCCCTCGTCCATCTCGAGGAAGGTGCCGGCGGTGCCATTGACAAAAGCCGCGGCCTCGCGGTGGCTGCGCCGGCCCAGGCCCACCAGCAGGGCGCCCTCCCCCTCCGCCGCCCGCGGCTGCCGTGTGGCCAGGGCGCGCACTTCCGGCTCGGGCGAGCCGCCAGCCATGGCGGCCACGGTGTCGGCCAGGATCCAGCCGGCCTGCTCGCGCTGGGCGGCGTCGAGCTGGCGGTAGTCGAGGGAGGCGGCGAAGCCGCCGAGGGTGTCAAGGTAGTCCATGGTGTGTCGTCCGTCGGAGGATGAAGGAGCAGGTCTTTGGAAGTCGTGTGCGGTGACTTGGCCGTCATTCAGCGCAGGACAGGCCCTGCCCTCAGGCCGGCTGCTGGCATTGCATGGCCAGCTGGCCCGGCAAGGTCCAGGTCAATCCGGGAACGGTGCTCAGGTCGGCCAGCAGCCGACGCAGATAGGCAATGCGACTGGGCATGCCCCAGACCCAGGGGTGCAGGCCCAGGCCCATGACGGCGGCGCGACCCTCCCGTGTGCATTCATTGGCCAGGCGGCGGGCGCCGGCCAGCACCGACGCGGCATGGTCGGCCGGCTCCTTGTTGCGAAGCCACTGGCCCTGCACGTCGTCCCACTCGGAGGAGAAAGGCAGGGCCAGCAGGCGCCGGCCCGACGTTCCCGCCGGCTCCAGCCAATAGGGCTGGTCGTCATTGCCCCAGTCCAGGGTGTAGGTGATGCCGGCATCGGCCAGCAGCCCGAAGGTGGCGGGGCTGGTGCCCCAGTCCTGGCTCAGCCAGCCCTGCGGCGCCGACCCGGTCGTGACCTTGAGCGCCTGGACCGATTGCTGCACGTGCGCGCGCTGTTCCTCGAGCGGCTGACCGCCATGCATCATCCGCGTCGCCGCCAGCCCGTGCCCCAGCCACTCGGCGCCGGATCGGGACAACGCCTGCACCAGCTCCGGCACCCGGGGCAGCACCAGCGCGCTGGCGGCGACCGCCGGCACGATGCGCGCCGCGGCCAGCGCCTCGATCAGGCGATGGACGCCAATCCGAAGACCATATTCACGTTGTGACCAACTGCGCCAGTCGGGATTGAAGCTGCCGAACTCCCCCACGAAGCGCGGGTCCCGCACGGCCCCTTCCGGTGCGTCGAAGTCCCAGTGCTCCAGGTGCAGCACCACGAAGGTGTGCAGGCCGGGCGGAAGGAGGACTTCCGTGCGCCGTGGCAGTGCGCTGTAGTAGTAATGCGGGTGATCCATGGTGCGTATTGCCTGCTTGGGAGCTCGGTGCCGTCTGTACCTGGGTGCGTTGCAAGAACCGTCTCGGGATTGACCGCTTGACAATCGAATCGAATAGCCGCAGAGTCACGCCCAATTGTTCTATGAATGGGACAATTAGATCAAGACCCCCAACCCACTTGATAGAGGATTAACCATGACATCCAACGCCGCCCTGTCTCGTCGATTGATCCTGCAAGCCGGTGCCGCCACTGCGGCCCTCGGCGCGCCCGGCCTGCTGCTGGCCCAACCCAAACCGATCAAGATCGGCCTGATCCACCCGGTGACCGGCGGCCTCGCCTACAGCGGCGGCCAGTCGCGCATGGGCGCCCAGATGGCCATCGACGAGATCAACGCCGCGGGCGGCATCCGCGCCATGGGCGGCGCCAAGCTGGAGGCTGCCCTGGGCGACTCCCAGTCCCGTCCGGAAGTGGGCGTCTCCGAGGTCGAGCGCCTGCACCAGGAAGGCGTGTCCGCCTATGTGGGCTGCTTCTCCAGCGCCATCGCCCTGCCCGCCACCCAGGCCGCGGCCAAGTACAACACCCCCTTCCTGATTGACGTGGGCGTGTCCGACGCCATCGTCTCCCGTGGCCTCAAGAACGTGTTCCGCCTCGCCCCCGGCAACGGCAAGTGCGTGGATGACGCCTTCGCGGGCCTGGACGGCGTGAACAAGGCCGCCGGTGGCATCGCCAAGACGGCGGTCATCGTCCACGAGGACTCCGAGTTCGGCACCAGCACCGCCAAGCTGCTGCAGGCCAAGCTCTCCGGCATCGGCATCGAGGTCAAGGAAACCCTCAAGCACGCCACCCCGACCCGTGACTTCACCAACCTGGTCCTGCGGATCAAGTCGGTCAAGCCGGACATCGTGATCATGTCCAACTACCAGAACGAGTACGTGCTGATCGCGCGCACCATGTACCAGCAGAAGGTCGACGTCATGGGCATGTTCTCCGTGCTCGGCGGCGGCTTCAACTACAAGCTGGTGCAGGAGCAGCCGGACGTGGCCCAGTACATGATGGACTTCAACCACTGGTACAACCCGCGCAACCCCAAGGCGCAGGACATGCGCAAGCGCGTCGAAGCCAAGGGCGGCCTGTTCACCTTCGAGGTGTACTGCTCCTACAACGCGGTCAAGCTCTACGCCGACTCCCTGCAGCGCGCCGCCTCCGCCGACAAGGAGAAGGTGATCGCCGCGCTGGAAACCAGCACCTGGTCCGACCACTTCATGCCCTACGGCGCCACCAAGTTCGTCAACGGCCAGAACCAGGGCGGCCGCGCCGTGCTGCTGCAGGCGAGCAAGACCGACATCAACGTGGTGTTCCCCAACGAGTTCGCCAACGTCAAGGCCGTCTTCCCGCGCCCGAAGTTCAGCTGATCTCCCTCCGGCCTCGCGCCTGAAGCGGGCCGCCTCCGGGCGGCCCGCCGGGGCGCAGCCTTGCCGGACGCTCACCATTTAGAACAGCTTCAGGGAGAACTCCACTTGGACCTCACCATACTCGGAGCCGCAACGCTCAACGGCATCCTCATGGGCGGCATCTACACGCTCGTGGCCGTGGGCCTCACGCTGATCTACGGCGTGCTCCACATCATCAATTTCGCCCATGGCGCCATGCTGATGCTGGCCATGTTCGGCGTCTACTACCTGCTCACGAAGGCGGGCGTGGACCCTTACCTCGCGCTGGTCGTGATGGTGCCGGCCATGTACGCCGCCGGCTACCTGATGTACCGGCACCTGATCGGCAAGCTCTCGCTCGGTCGTGACGAGAACATCCTGCTGATCACCCTGGGTCTTTCCATCGTGATCGAAAACCTGGCGCTGATGTTCTTCAAGGGCGATTCGCGCACCGTGTCCCTCTCCTACAGCGACAAGGTGCTGGAATGGGGGCCGCTGATGGTGAGCCTGCCCAAGCTGATTTCCTTCCTCGCCGCCCTGGTGATCTGCGCCCTGCTGGGCCTGTTCATCACCCGCACCGACACCGGCAAGGCGATCCGCGCGGTGGCCAAGGAGCGCATGGGCGCGCGCCTGGTCGGCATCGACGTGGACAAGGTCTTCGCCATTTCCTTCGGCATTGGCCTCGCCACCCTGGGCGCGGCCGCCTGCCTGCTGATGCCCATCTTCTATGTCTCGCCCACCATCGGCAACGTCTTCGTGATGGTGGCCTTCACCGTGGTGGTGCTGGGCGGTATGGGCAGTTTCCTGGGCGCCGCCATCGGCGGCCTGATCGTGGGCCTGACCGAGTCCTTCGGCGGCCTGTACCTGGGCGAGAGCCTGGGGCAGATCGGCATCTCGCTGATCTTCATCCTCATTTTGCTGTTCCGTCCGACGGGCCTGTTCGGAGGCAAACGATGAACAAGTCCATCCCGCTCTGGGCCCACCTGCTGCTGCTGGCGGTGGCCATCGCCTTCCCCTTCGTGCTGGGGTCGGCCTTCTGGGTCAACTTCGGTGTGCTGGCCCTGTTCTACGCCTTCATCGGCCAGTCCTGGAACATTGCCGGCGGCTTCGCCGGGCAGCTGTCCTTCGGCCACGTGGCCTTCATGGGCGTGGGCGCCTACGCCTCGACCATCGCGCAGATGCGTTTCGGCTGGAACCCCTGGCTGGGCCTGCCGGCATCGGCCCTGGCTGGCGCCCTGGCCGGCTGGCTGATCGCGGTCCTCAGTTTCCGCGCCGGCCTCAAGGGCTCCTACTTCGCGCTGATCACCCTGGCGTTTGCCGAGGTGTTCCGCATCGTCGCCAACTCGGTCGAGATCACCGGCGGCGGCCTGGGCATGCTCATTCCGATGAAGCAGACCGCGGCCAACTTCCAGTTCGGCGACCGCCGGGTCTTCTACTTCATCATCCTGGCGCTGACCGTGGCGTCGGTGGCCCTCGCGGTGTGGCTCAAGGGCTCGCGCTTCGGCGCCCGACTGGCGGCGATCCGCGAGAACGAGGACTCGGCCATGGCCCTGGGCATCAACGTCTTCGCCGAGAAGGTGAAGGTGATGATGCTCTCGGGCGCCATCGCCGGCATGGGCGGCTGCTTCTTCGCCCAGTACTTCCTCTACATCGACCCGACCATCGCCTTCGGCACCGACAAGTCGGTCGAGATGCTGCTGGTCAGCATGATCGGCGGCGCCGGCACCGTCTACGGGCCGCTGATCGGCGCGGTGCTGCTGGCCCTGGTCAGCGAGGTCACCCGGGCCCTCTTCACCATCCAGGGCCTGTCCCTGGTGCTGTATGGCACGCTGCTGGTGGTCATCATCGCCTACCTGCCCAACGGGCTGGTGGACCTGTTCAAGCGCCGCGAGAAGCGCCAGGCCGGCCGCCTGTCCACGGGCAAGGCCGCCAAGAAGGGAGAGGCCTGATGCTTCGCATTGAAGGACTGACCAAGATCTTCGGCGGCCTGCGCGCCGTCGACAACGCCTCGCTGAAGGTGGACAAGGGCCAGATCGTGGCCCTGATCGGCCCCAACGGCGCCGGCAAGACCACCCTCTTCGCCTCCATCGCCGGCTTCCACAAGGTCAACGCCGGCAAGGTGGAATTCCAGGGCGAGGACATCACCGGCCTGCCGGTGCACCAGATCGCCCGCAAGGGCATGGTGCGCACCTTCCAGATCACCCAGCCCTTTGCCAAGCTCTCGGTGCTGGAGAACATCATGGTGGGCGCCTACCAGCAGTTCCCCGAGCGCGCCCGGGCCGAGGCGCACGCGCGCGAAGTGGCCGCCAAGGTGGGTATGGAGGCCATCCTCGAGCAGCCCGCCGCCGAGCTCACCGTGGCCGGCCGCAAGCGCCTGGAGCTCGCCCGCGCCCTGGCCGCCGGCCCGAAGCTGCTGCTGCTCGACGAGGTGATGGCGGGCCTGAACCCGCAGGAGATCACCGAGATCATCGAGGTGATCCGCGGCATCCGCGACTCGGGCGTCACCATCCTCCTCATCGAGCACGTGATGCACGCGGTGATGAGCCTGTCCGAATACATCTATGTCCTGTCCTACGGCAAGATCATTGCCGAGGGCGCGCCGCGCGAGGTGGTGAGCAACCGCGAGGTGATCGAGGCCTACCTGGGCCGCGGCGCCGCCGACGCCATGCCCGCTGCGCCGGAAGGAGCCCCCCATGCTTGAAATCCGCAACCTGCGCGCCGGCTACGGCCAGGTCGAGATCCTGCGCGGCATCGACCTCGACGTCGGCGCGGGCGAAATCGTCGCCGTCCTGGGCAGCAATGGCGTGGGCAAGTCCACGTTGAACAACAACATCTCGGCCCTTTACAAGCCCTTCGGCGGCTCGATCCGCTTCCAGGGCGAGGAGATCTCCGGGTTGTCCTCCACCGAGGTGGTCAAGCGCGGCCTGATCCACGTGCCCGAGGGCCGTCGCATCTTCCCCAACCTGAGCGTGCTCGAAAACCTCGAGCTCGGAAGCCTGGTGCGGGGCAAGGCGCGGCGCGCGCAGAACCTCGAGCACGTGACCGAGATCTTCCCTCGCCTCAAGGAGCGCTTCAGCCAGCTGGCCGGCACGCTCTCGGGCGGCGAGCAGCAGATGGTGGCCATCGGCCGCGGCCTGATGTCGGAGCCCGAGCTCCTGATCATGGACGAGCCCTCCCTGGGCCTGTCGCCGCTGCTGGTGGAGCAGATGTTCGACCTGATCACCCGCATCAACAAGCAGGGCCAGGCCATCCTCCTGATGGAGCAGAACGCGGTGCAGACCCTGGCGATCGCCCACCGGGCCTACATCATCGAGAACGGCGTGATCGCGATGCAGGGCCCCGCCTCCGAGCTGGCGCGCGACCCCGAGCTGCGTCGCAACTACCTCGGCCTCTGAGGACAGGACCGCCATGGCCGCCCCCTGCCTGCCCCTTGCCGACGGCCCCGAACTTGCCGGCCGCCGCGCCCTGGTGACCGGCGCGGGCTCCGGCATCGGCCTGGCCACCGCCTGCGCCCTGGCGCGCCATGGCGCGCGGGTGGCGGCGGTGGTGCAAAGCCCCGAGCAGGTGGCTGGCGTCACCGCGGCCCTGCCCCAGGCGCATGTGATCGTGCAAGACCTCTTGGACGACGCCGCCTGCGCCGCCCTGCCCGCCCGTGCCGCCCAGGCCCTGGGGGGCCTGGATGCGCTGGCCTGCTGCGCCGGCATCTTCTTCAAGAAGGGTTCGGACGACACCACCTTGGAGGAATGGCGCAAGACCCTGGCCCTCAACCTCGACGCCACCTTCGTCCTCACCCGCGCGGCCATCGCCCACATGCGCCAGCAGCGCGTGGCCGACCCGAGCGTGGTGGTGATCACCAGCCAGATCGGCCTGGTGGGCCATGCCCGGGGCGCAGCCTATGCCGCCTCCAAGGCGGGCCTCAACGGCATGGTGCGATCCCTGGCCCTCGAGTGGGCCGCAGAGGGCGTGCGGCTCAACGCGGTTGGCCCTGGCCCGGTGGAAACGCCGATGGTGGCCGCGGTGAAGGAAGACCCGGCCGCCCTGGCGGCCATGGAAGCCACCATCCCGATGGGGCGCCTGGGCCAGGCCTGGGAAATCGGCGAAACAGTGAGCTTTCTGCTCTCGCGCCGCGCCTCCTTCATCACCGGCCAGGTGCTGTGCGCCGACGGCGGCTTCACCGCGCGCTAAACGCCTCACCAGTCCGACACCGTCTCCCCCAGCAGACAGGACCCAGCGCCCATGACCACGCCCTCGGCTCCGCTCCAAAGCCTGGCCCAGCTGGCCAAGGTCGTGCGCAGCAAGAATGCGGGACCGACCCAGCTCACGGTGGACATCTTCTTTCATGACACAGCCGGTTTCGACCGGGCACTGGCCTGCCCCGGTCTGGAGGCCTCGGCCGTCGCGGCGCGCTACGGACTCAAGCCGCAGCAAGTGCGGCGCTTCGAGCTGCCGGACATCCTGGCGATCAAGCTGTCGATGCCGCGCCACCGCTGCGCCGGCGACCCGGGCGATGGCGATCTGTACGGCGCGCAGCAACATGTGCCCCTGCTGGAGGTGATGCTGTGACCGCGCAGGCCCTCCACGTTGGCGAAGGCAGCGGCGGTGGCCTCGGTGCCGTCGGTCGTCTGCTGCAGTCGCACCGGCGCGGCCAGGAGCCCTTGCGCGTGCTCTCGGCCTCGGGCCAGCTCGGTTACGGCATCGTCGAGGCCTCGCTCGAACGCGGGCTGGCGCGAGCGCCGCATTTCATCGGCTGTGACATGGGGTCCATCGACCCCGGCCCTTACTACCTGGGCTCGGGCGAGATGGCGGCACCCGAAGACATGGTGCGCCGCGACCTGGGCCTGGTGCTGGGCGCCGCGCGCCGCCACGGCATTCCGCTCCTGATTGGAAGCGCCGGCACCGCCGGTGCCCTGCCCCACCTCGAGGCCACGCTGGACCTGGTGCGCGAAGTGGCGCAGGCCCAGGGCCTGTCCCTGCGTCTGGCCTTGATCGAAAGCGACGTTGCGCCCGAGGTTCTCACCCGCGCGCTGGCCGAAGGCCGGCTGCACCCGCTGGACGAGGGTGACGGCCCCTTGCCCCTGCCCGCGGCCGACGATATCCGCGCCTGCACCCACCGGGTGGCGCAGTGCGGCACCGAGACCTTCATCCGCGCCCTCACCCCCGAGGTGGACGTGGTGCTGGCAGGCAGAGCCTGCGACACCGCCATCTTCGCGGCCCTGCCCGAGATGCTGGGGTACGACATCGGGCTGGCGCTGCACATGGCCAAGATCGTCGAGTGCACCTCCCTGTGCTGCGAGCCGGGCGGGCGCGACGCCATCCTGGCCGAACTCTGGCCCGACCACTTCGTGCTGGAGAGCATGAACCCGGCCCTGCGCGCGACGCCCACCTCGGTGGCGGCGCATGCGCTCTACGAGCAGGCCGACCCCTGGTTCGTCGAAGAACCCGGCGGCACGCTGGACCTGCGCAGCGCACGCTACCAGGCCGAAGACGAGCGTCGCACCCGGGTGGCTGGCGCCCGTTTCACGGCGCGCGCGCAGCCCACGCTGAAGGTTGAGGGTGCCTGCCATGTCGGCGCCCGCGCCGTCCTGCTGGCCGGCATTGCCGACCCGGTGATGCGCCAGGAGCTGCCCCGCGCGCTTGCCGCCGTCGAGGCCAAGGTGCGTAGCCTGGTGACGCTCGCCCCCGGCCAGCGCTGGGCCATGCATCCGCATGCCTACGGCCAGGGCGCGATCGCGCCGCTGCCGCAGAACCAGGCCAGCGGCGAAATCGGCCTGGTGCTCGAATTCATCGCCAGCGACATCGCCCTGGCGCGCACGGTGGCGGCGGTGTTCAAGCAGAACCTGCTGCACCACGGTTACCCAGGGCGCCTGTCCACCGCGGGCAACCTGGCCTTTCCGTTTACCCCCAGCGAGCTGGTGGCGGGCGACGCCTATGGCTTCACCCTCTACCACCGCCTGGACGGCGAAGACCCGGCGAGCATCTTCCGCATTCGCGGCGAAGACATCGGACTGGCTCACGTGGAGGCTGCATGAGCGACCATCTGCCCCTGACCAAATACCACCAGATCTACCTGGTGCTGCGCGAGCAGCTGCAGGAAGGCCGCTTTGCCGACGGCCTGCCCGCCGAGATGATGCTGGCCGAGCAATTCGGCGTGGGCCGCGTGACCGTGCGCCGGGCCCTGGAGCAATTGGTGGAAGAGGGGCTGATCGTGCGGGTGGCCGGCCGCGGCACCTTCCCCACCCCGCGTCGCAGCAGCACGTCCACCGCAGCCGTCGCCAAAGGCCAGGTGCGCCCCACCCGGCTGGCGGGCCTGATGGAGAACATCGTCAGCGCCAGCCGCAGCAACACGGTGAAGGTGCTCGATTGGCGGGTGGTCGAGGCCTCCGGCCAGGTGGCCGAGCAGCTGCAGCTGCCCGCCGGCAGCAAGGTGCGCAAGGCGGTGCGCCGGCGCAGCTCGCGCGAGGGGCCGCTGTCATACATCGTGATCTGGGTGCCCGAGGACCTGGTCCGCGGCATCACGCGCCATGACCTGGTGCACACGCCCATCCTCGAGCTCTTGGGAGAGGCCGGCGTCGAGCTGGGTCGGGCGCACCAGACCATCTCGGCCCGCCAGGCCGACGCGGTGGTGGCGCGCGAGCTCGACGTCGCCATCGGCACCGCCTTGCTCTTGGTGCGGCGCCTGGTCTATGACACCCAGGACCGGCCGGTGCAATGGCTGGAGGGCCTGTACCGGCCCGACCGCTACGAATACCAGATGGAAGTCTCCAGCATCGGCAGCGTCGATGCACGCATCGCAGTCAAGAACGACCGCGAGCGCTGAAGCCAGCAACGAATCAATCAGGAAAAGACCATGCGCGAGAACCCCGCTTCACCCCAGACGCTGGCGCAAAAGCTCATTGCCCGGGCCGCCGGCCGCACCCAGGTGTCGGGGGGCGAGATCGTCAACTGCCGGGTCGACCTGGCCATGTTCCACGGCCCCTCGGGCCCCCGGCGCCGGCAGCCCATGCTCGAGGAGCTGGGCGCGCAGGTTTGGGACAAGTCCAAGATCGTGC
>JACCEC010621886.1_pt1 | contig 15633 bp, 14 predicted proteins | sample 7450121 | NCBI WGS metagenome assembly JACCEC01 (sample SAMN15323455, study PRJNA562643) | freshwater metagenome | isolation source: river surface water | place: USA:Blue River Watershed | collected 2017-08-18 | reverse complement strand
GTAATGAGAAAAAAAATGATTTATTCTTCATTTAATATTTTAATTTCAACTTAAAAAATAAATAATATATAATATAGGATACTTTTGAAAGTTTTTATAAAATGTCGAAATCAGTAATGTCAATTGAATCAAAGAAGAAGAAACCAATCCCTTCGAAGAAGAATACTTCTTCTGAGAGTGAGAGTATGGGGATGGGACCTGGACAGATTGAAATTATTAAAGATACAGATATGATTGGTTCAGTACCTGAATATAAGAATGATGAATTGAAATTTGATTGGGAGAATAATGCTTGGCCAGTGATTGATTCATATTTCCGTCAAGAAAATGTTTTAATCCAACATCATTTGAAATCATTTAATTATTTTATGCAAAATCAGATTCCAGCAATTGTTCGTGAAAAGGAATTCATTATTCGTGTATATGATAAGGATTCATGGAATGATGTGAAACAGATGCATGAGAGGATATATGAGGTTAAATTTGGAAAAGTGTATATATCAAAACCTGTATTATATGATGCAAATAACAAACCGATGTATCCGAATGATGCTCGTTTGAGAAATTTGTCTTATTCAGGTTCTTTATATATTGATATTCATCATAAGATAATTACAATTGGAGAGAATGGTCAAGAGGAAGAGTCACAATATCAGGTTTTGGAGAAATATCCGTGTGGTAAGATTCCCATTATGGTTGGTTCAAAATTCTGTGTGTTATCTGACCAAACAAATATGACAAAGACTGAAATGGGTGAAGGTGTTTATGACCAAGGTGGTTTTTTCATCATCAAGGGTGTTGAGAAAGTGATTATAGGACAAGAGAAGAGGATTGAGAATAAGGTGTTATCCTATAAGATGGGAGGAGCACAAACAAAATATTCGGAGAAAGTGGAAATTCATTGTGTTCATCCGAATTCTCCATCGAATGTTTCACCTGTGTATTTGCAGATGAAGGCGAAAGAGGAATCAACAGGTGGACATACATTGAAGATTAAATTCAAGAGATTGAAACAGGAGATTCCAGTTGTTATATTATTCCGTGCTTTGAATGTTGTGAGTGATAAAGAGATTTTTGAAATGGTTGTTCATGATATAGATGATCCTGCAAATGAACAAATGATGGAGATGTTAAATGCATCTATTGAAGAAGCTAAGTTGATAAGTTCACAAAAGTTGGCTTTAGAATTCATATCAAGAAATATTACGGGTATGCAATATGCTAAATTCAAAGATGATATGAATTGTAAATTAACATATGTATATCAATCTATTTGTGAAGAATTATTTCCACAAGTCGGACCATCACCCATTAAAAAAGCTTATTTTTTGGGTTATATGATTAATAAATTATTTAAATGTAAATTGGGTGTATTACCATATGATGATAAAGATTCATTTATGAATAAGAGGGTTGAATCAAGTGGTGAGTTGATGGCTCAATTATTTAGAAATTTATTTTCTAAATTTGTGAAGGAGATAAAGACGGCATGTGATAAAGATATGATGAGTGGTAAATTCAATACATTGGGTGATAATTTGAATAAGAAGTTGAAACCGAATGAGATAGAGAGTGGATTGAAGTTTTCGTTATCGAATGGTTCATGGGGTTTAAAGAATGCTTCTAAACCAAAGACTGGTGTGTCACAAACATTAAATCGTATTACATATTTAAATGCACTCTCATCATTGAGAAGAATTGTTTTACCAATGGATAAAAAGATGAAGACATTGGAACCTCGTAAATTACATTGTACTCAATGGGGTGTGATTTGTCCATATGAAACCCCGGAAGGAGCTCCAATTGGTATTGTTAAACATATGGCATTAATGTGTCATATAACTATTCCAAGTAGTTCGGATATAGTGAAATCTTATTTGGATGAGTTGGGAGTTGTTTCATTAGAGACGATAGAACCGAAAGAAGTTATGAAGAGTGTGAAAGTGTTTGTGAATGGTGATTGGTATGGTCAAAGTTTTGAACCTCATGTTTTGGTTGAGACATTGAAGAAGATGAGAAGAACGGGAATAATAAATCCATATGTTTCGATTGCTTGGCATGTAGAGAAGAATGAATTGGTTATTTTTACAGATGCTGGAAGATTATGTAGACCATTATACATTTTAAATAATAATAATTATAATATTACGAATAAATTAGTGAAGAAGATAGAAAGAGAGAAGTTAACATGGGATAAATTGATTGGAGCGAATTTGATGGAAACAATTGGTAACAGTGGTAATAATAATGATATGATTGATTTGGATGATTCAAATGCGATAATAGAATATATTGATGTTGAAGAATCGGATACTTTGATGATAGCAATGAATCAGAGATGTTTGAGAGACAATTCAAGAATGAATTATTCATATTATCAGTATACACATTCGGAAATACATCCATCAATGATTTTGGGAGTTTTAGCTTCAAATATTCCATTTTCGGAACATAATGCAGGTGTAAGAAATCTTTTCCAAGGTGCAATGGGTAAACAAGCTTTAGGTATATATTCTACAGCATTCCGAAAGAGAATGGATACACAAGCTCATATATTACATTATCCACAGAAACCGATAGTAAGTACGATTCCATCGAAATATTTAAATAGTTCGAATATTCCTGGTGGTCAAATGGCAATTGTAGCAATTGCTTGTTATACAGGATACAATCAAGAAGATTCATTGATAATAAATAAATCAGCAGTGGATAGGGGATTATTTGGAAGTAGTTTTTATAGAACATATAAGGATGAAGAGAAGAAGAATTCGGCATTAATGGAAGATGAGAAGTTTATGAAACCTGAGAAGTTTTATTCAAATGGAAAAGTGAAAACGGAAAAGATGACTTATGGAAGTTATGATAAATTAGACAAAGATGGATTTGTTAAAGTTGGTTCATTTGTTGATGAAAATGATGTTATTATTGGAAAAGTTACAGCATTAAAGAATGCTGTTGAAGGTGAAGACCCAAAATTCCGTGATATGAGTACAAGTGTAAGGTCAAATGAATCTGGAATAGTTGATATGGTTTATAAAAATTCAAATGGAGATGGATATAATTTTGTTAAAGTTCGTATTCGTACTGATATGCGTCCTGAAATTGGTGATAAGTTTTCAAACAGAGCAGGAAATAAAGGAACTGTTGGTATGGTATATAATCAAGAAGATATGCCATATACTAAAGACGGTGTAGTTCCAGATTTAATTATGAATCCTATTGGTCTTCCTAAACGTATGACAATTGGTCAATTGATTGAATGTGTTTTCGGAAAAACAGGCTCATTATCAGGATGTGAAATGGATGCTACACCTTATAGAGATATAGATGTTGAAGAGATATCGAATGTTATGGAGGAATTAGGATTTCATGGAAGTGGAAAAGAAGTTTTATATGATGGGCGAACCGGCGAACAAATCGAAGTTAATATCTTTATCGGTCCTACCTTCTATTATCGCATGAAACATCTCGTCAATCAAAAAATTCACTCGAGAGCCAGTGGTCCGTACACTATCTTGTGCCACCAGCCCAGTGAAGGTAGGTCCAGGGATGGTGGGCTCCGATTCGGTGAAATGGAAAGAGATGCAATGATAGCACACGGGTCAGTTCAGTTCTTAAAAGAGCGATTCTTTGACAATTCTGATAAATATTATGTCTGGATAGATAATGAAACAGGAATGATTAGTCCAGTAAATCCGGATAAAGGAATCTACAAATCACTATATTCTGATAACACAACCAAGTTTACTAAAGTTCAAATACCATATGCAAGTAAATTATTGATTCAAGAACTCATGTCAATGCATATTGTTCCAAGAATTCACATTTAAAAACATAAATTCCAAAAATTAAATTAAAAATTACAAATTAAAAATCTTTAAATTAAAAATAATTATTTACAATCAAAATAATTATTATATATAACAATAAAAAATAAAATAAAAATCATAATAAAATCATAAAAACATAATAAATATAATAAACATAATAATTATAAATTAAATTAATCTTCTTCTAAACAATTAATCTCATTTGAACATTCTCCTGAATTTGATGTGGTTTCATTATTCGCTACAGCTCCTGAATTAATAAATTCATCAAATTTCTGTTTGTAATCATCATAGATATTCTTTTTGGATAAATATATAAATTGGAAATTAGAATCTCTATTTACTCTTATCATATTAACACTTTCAATCAAAGCATCTCTCCAATTAAATGTATTATCATAAACATCTTCTTGGAAAATACGAATTAAACTTATTTTATTTTCCAATAAATATTTCATTTTAATGAAATCTTTATATTGTCTCTCCTCCAATGTATCTCTAAAAGTTGGCACTTCAACAAAATGTTGTCTTCCATCTAATTCAATAGCTAAATTTAATTCTTCACAAAAGAAATCAAAAGGTAAACAATTTTTATGTTTACAATCATTGAATGTCTTTTCAGTAATAAACGTATCTTCACCAAATTGTTCACGAAGGAAAGCATAAAATAAAATTTGTGTTTTATTTTTACAATTCCTACAACCTTGACCTTGTAGATGGTCTTTCGCTCTTTGTTCAAAAAATTGCTTACAACTTAAACAACCAATCTTAACTTTTAAATTTGTAGTCGTATAATTTTCATGAACTCTTGAATAATCATATTTAATCACTGTATGAACTTTCTCAGCTTGTTCTATAAACTTCTGATATGGTTTTCTTTGTGCTAAAGATGATTGTTTTATTCCACATTTAAAACATCCTCTTTTATTTGTTATATGACAATAAACAGCTTGAAGAAATTCGCCATGTTCAGGACATATAATAGATACATGTTCACCTAAACTTTTGAAAATAGATTTTGAATAATCATATTTATCTCCATGTATCTTTCTTGACTCTTCAATAAATTCCTCTGTACTTAAAATCAACATATTTCCTCCACATATTGAACATCCATGACCTCTTAAATGATGTTTTGGACTCTGTTCAAATACACCATGTTTTTTACATATTATTTTAACTTTAATATCACATCTCTCATAATTGACTAAGCTATAATCATATTTTGGATTACCTTGACTATCTGAATGTTTCTTTATAGATTTCTCTATAAATTCTTCTGTATTAGATTGATGTGACCCAGAACAGAATTTACATCCGTTAATCAAATGACTATTTGGTGTTTGTTCAAATCTATGTCCATTTCTACATATTAATACTACTGGTGTAGTCATACTAACATAAACAACTTCATCATAATTGAATAAAGGTTCACCATTCTCATCCTGATGTTTCAATTTCGCTTTTTCAATAAATTTTTGAACTGAATCTCCTTTTTTCGACATAGTATAATCACTTTGTTTTTTCTTCGCACAAAGTTGACAACCCTTTCCTTGTAAATGATTCTTTGGACCCTGTAAAAAGTCTCCATGTAATTTACATGTTATAATCACTTTATCATCCTGTTTCACATAAATTGTCTTATCATACAAATATAATGGATTTCCATCTGCATCTTTATGTAAAGCTTCAGCATCTCTCACAAATTGCTCTGTTGTCTTTCTCTTAGGTGATACTTTCTTCACTGATTTCTTATCCTCAACTAAAACAATATTTTCGCTTATCATTTTGGTTACAATAAATTTCTCTTTTTATTATTTTTTATGAATTTTATTTTAAATCCGAAAAATATTGTTCTATAATTTTTCTTTAACTTCATTCTCATTACATTATATTTATGGGAAATCTATGGATTTGCTTGTAATCTTATTTTGTTTTCGCGATAAATTTTATATAATTCTTTGCAATTATTTAAGTTTTGAATAGTCATGTAAGGTTTTCTGCAATATTCTTTTTTGGTGATTGTATAACTAAATTCTAAAACAACATCTGAGAAAACTTCTTTAGCGATATCTAATACTTTGAAGAAATTCTGATAAAAAATAAAAAAATCAATAAATGTTCCATTTAATCCTTTTAATCCACCTGAGTTCCATTGATTATAAATTTGATAAACATTATTCATCAATGATATACTAAAAGTAAATTCCAAATCGTTTATTGTCTGAATTTTATTTTGACAAAGTAAAGATGCATCCCATGGCATTCTATAATTACATGGAATCTTTCCTATCAAACTCGCTGTATGATACCTCTGAATTTCATATATAAATTTAAATAATTGATTCATTAATGTAAATGATGGATATTTTTTTGAAAAAAAATATGGAAACCCATCAAAATTACCGTAGTTTTCCGTAAATAAATTATTCTTGAAACTCTGTAAGAAACTCAAATAATCTTCTTGAATGAATTCCTGCACTCTCCTCCCATTATTCTCCACCAAAAAATTCGTATAAATATTCGATGAAAAACCAAAATACAAAAAACCTTTTATCGCTTTTGTATCTATCAAAGATTGCAAAAATGAAAATGTCTGGCTATTTATTACTATGGCTGGACATATATCCGGTATATTTATACCCGGAACCAACCAACATTGACGAAACAAATCCGGTGTATACGAATTTATATATTTTCCCAATATCGCATTTGATGGTCCTGATATCAATATAGGAGTTTGAAATGATGGAATACCCACTGAACAATTCGATGAAGTCGCTCCTTGTTCTAAGTTCTCATCTAATGTTTTATTTATTTCTTCTTCTAAGGAAGAATTACCATTCTCATCAGGATTAACATTAACACCTTCAATGTGTATTTTCCCAGTTGTTAAATTTCTCAAATAAAATAAATTATCATCCATTATTCTATTTACTAATCAGAAAAAGAAAAAGATATGTTCTTTAAAACCTATCTCTTATAACCAAATATAATTATTATCCAAATATCTCAAAAATTGATAATTGCTTTGAAATACTCTTCCAACTATTACATTCTTTTGACCTACTACACATGGATTCTTTCCCTCACCTATCATCGTTTTATCTAATTTTAATTCTTGTAATGTTCCCAATGCTATCATTGATAAATATCTCATATTCGAAATCTTAGGATAAGGATACCAATATCTTATCATATAACGATATTCTTCAACTTGTTGTGTAAATGATAAATATATACTATTTCCTTTACCATTATCTGCTCCATATTTAGTCACCCAAGGAATTTGATAAGCACAATTACATTTATTTTGTGCAGCGTATTGATTACTTACCTTAAGAGCTTGATTGAATTGAGCAATATTGAACATTAATTTGGGATGTTGTTCAAGATATTTCTTTAATTTGAGAGCTTTGCGGTTAATAACTAAATCATAAACAGCATTTGGAATTATTTCTCTGTCTATTTGTTCAATTTTATTTTCCAAAGGAATAATCATTTTCTTTAATTCTTTTCTATCTTTATATTACATTTTTATTTTTAATCTTCCTTTATTTTTTATGAGGTCACATCTATCAACCATAAACTAAATGAAATTATTATAACCAATATTCCCACATATATCATATTTTCTCCCTTACTCAAAATATATCCTATCTGATTTAAACTTTTCTCATCATTATATGTCAAATAATTCGTTAATTCATTTATCATCTGAATATAAACATTTGAAGCATTTTGTGCCAACAACTTTAAAGACATATTATAAACCTTCTTATTCTCTTCTATTTCAGCTAATTTATCACTCTCTGTCATTGAATTCAAATAAAGTTTATTATATTGTTCGGCCAATTTCAATTTCTCATAATCTGTGTAGTTCAATGTATATTGATTTTTCAAAACATTTCTCAACATTACATCTGAAGCTGGACTCTCTCTTCCTTGAAGAAAATTCATATTTTTCAATTGTGGATTATTCAATAAATATCTATTATAGAAATTTGTTCCAGGATTTATTGATACATCCACATTATAATCATTTTTATCTGTTTTTTGTGTAATAGGTCTCGTTGATAAATTCGACATCTCCATCTATTTTTCTATAATATTTTTTGTTTCTTTGTGTTTCTTACAATCTAATATTTTCATATTTAACTTATAGAACAACATATCATGAAAAAACATCTCATTGTCGCTTTTCGTCACCCCGATTCCCTCATCGGTATCAACAATTCTATCCCATGGCACTACTCTGAAGACCTCCTTCACTTCAAAAATACTACTTATGGACACATCTGTATTATGGGTTATAATACACATTTATCTCTAAAAAAACCTTTAACAGGACGAATTAACATTGTTATTGATAGAAATATTCATGGAATTATTCATGAAAGAGGATTCTATTATGTTAATAATCTTAATTCCGCTATTCATTATTCTACTGAAATGTTTAATGGTTCTAATATTTTCATCATCGGTGGTTCCCAAATATATAAAGAATCTTTAAATAATATATCTTTCGATTCCCTCTTCATCACTCGCATCAATAACATAGATATTGATATTAATATTAATATTCCTTTTAATAATCCCATTTATTTCCCTTGGAACAATTCACAAATCTCTTCCAAATATCAAATCATTGAAACAAAACAATCAGAAAAACATCCTGAAATAACCTATGAAAAATGGATTTTAATATAGTTCTATTTAAGCTTTCATATCAGCTTGAATAGCAGGATGATGTTGATAATTTATTAATTCAAAATCTTCAAATGTCCAATCTCTGAAATCCTTTGATTCATTCTTTAATATTAATTGTGGAAATTGATATGGCATTCTCCCAATTTGTTCTTCACATTGACTTCTATGTTCTTCATATATATGTGCGTCTCCTATACTCATTATCAACTTATCCGGTTTATATTCATCTTCACCCAATATCTTACAAATTATATATACTAATGCTCCATATGATGCAATGTTAAATGGTGAACCCAAAAACATATCATTTGACCTTAAATATGTTAATGCTGATACATATTTTATTGTTCCCAATTGTCTTATATAAAATTGTGTGACAATACCATGACAAGGATAAAGAACACCTTCTTCAGCACATAAAGGATTATATGTTGTCATTATAATTCTTCTACTAAATGGGTCATTCCTCAAAAGATGTATCACTTTTTCCAATTGATTTAATCCTTTTGATTCATAATTAGCATTACAACCTTCATAAGGAGTTCCAAAATGAAGCCAATTAAAACCATACATGGGTCCCATATCACCTTCTTCATAAGTTAATCCTTTAGATTCTAAGAATTCTTTTGAAGTATTTCCTTTCCATATATTGATTTTTTTGTTTTCGAGGATTTTAGAATTGGTTTCACCACGGAGGAAAAATAATAATTCTTCAATAATACCACGGAAAAACATCTTCTTGGTTGTTAAAAGAGGAAAAGAATCCTTTAAATCAAAAGTTAATGTTTTGCCGAAAGTGGAAAAAGTTCCTCCATTACGGGAATGACGATAATCTCCAGAAACGAGAATTTCATTTAAAAGATTGAGATAACCAGTTTCACCTTCCATATCAAAAACTATTTTATTTTTGATATATTTTAAAAAATATGAAAACGCACAAACGCATTTAACCTAAAAGAGTATTCATGAAAATAGTGAGGATGATGGATTCAGTAAATGAAATTGGACGGAATTTACTTTCAACTTCTTGAAGTGTTGAACTTCTCTCTTGATTTAATGAATAAAGAATACGTGGCATAACATAATTATAACCAAGATAAACAATATAAGCTTTAATTAAAATAATGATAAGGAAAATAAGAAGAAGAGTGAAGAATTCACCAGTTGAACGGGGTTTTCTCATATCCATTCTTTTACCACCAATCATTGCATTTGGAACATTTGGTGAATTTACAAAAGTTTCCATAAAATTATTAACTAAAAGAGATGTTAATGTCATCGTTGTTTTGTTTTCTTTTATCATTTAATGAGATTTTTTTTGATGAATATAAAAAAATGGATTTAAAATTTAAAACATAAATAATAAAAAAGGAAAAAAAAAAGAATGGATGATTATATATTTATGAATGTTTTGGAATTTTTAAATGATGATGATTTTTTAGATTTATTTTATGAATTACCTGAATACGATTTTAATAAATACATTCACATTCTTATAACAAGAAAAGAAAAGAAGATTAATAGAAATAAGAATGAGAATGAGAATGAGAATGAGACCGATTTAGGAGAATGTATATGTAATACAAATGAATGTTTAAATACTATTTCATTAAGGATGATAGTGAAATTGATAAGAGGTGGAAGATTAGATTTGTTATTTGGTTATTTTGGGATAGTTGAAAAAGAAAATTCATATTCGCGTTTTTTATTTTCTCTTATAATTTTGTTTGGGAATGATAAAATAATTGATGAATTCTTTAAAAAACATTTTATAAAAAATGAATATTTATGGAAAAAAATCAAAAATAATAGTTCAATGATTTATGGATTGGAAAATATCTGTTTTAAACTCAGAAATAGAATTGATTTTGATAATATTTTCCAATTACATATTTTATGTCATTATTATACCATAAATAATGAAATATTTTATATATTAAAAAATTATTATAAAATGGGAATTAATGAGAGGATAGACATGAAATGGTGTTGTGAAATTGATGGATTATATAGAAATATGATTTTAAAGAATCCACGAATTTCATTTCAATACATATATACAATTTAAAGACGTGATAAAGGTATAAAGAATATTTCTCCATTTATTCCCACATATTTTGTCTTTAATGATTGATATTGATTTATAAAAAAAGTTTTTTCATACATTTCCGAATCTTGCAGAAAACCCATAAAAGTTTCATAAAAGTTTTTATTATTTGATTTTATATTTTCACCATGAACAATATAAATATTTCTTACTGCATTTATCTCTGTATAAGTTAATTGATTGATTAAATCCATAAATTTATTAAAATCATCCGACATATCTCCATGTATAATTATATTTTTTGATATTGTTCTTATTAACATTATGAAACTATTGGAATTCACTGCTGTATGAAGAGAATAATTGGATTTTCTGATAGTATTAATAGGAACAAAATCCTCATTATTTATATGGGATTGTTGGGATTGATGAGTTTGATGAGTTTGAATGATGGAATCTTCATTGATGAAAGGATTCAAATAGGAATATAATTTTTTATTTTTCATTTTTTCCTTTTTTAAAGAGAGAAAATAATTAATAGAAAAAAACAAAAAACAAAAAAACAAAAGGATTCTATATATTTGTTTAATGAGTTTGTTTTTAATGTTTATAAGATATAGATATTTGTTTTATAAAATTAGAGATGAGTCACGAAATGGGTTTTTTAAGTAAAATAAAAAAGGTAATTCATAAGATTTTTGAAGAAGATATGTTTGAAGATGATGAAAGAAAACATAAGTCTCATAGGAGTTCAAAAAGTAAAAGTGGAAAACATTGTTCTTCTTATTGTAAAAAATGTAACCGTTGTAAAAAATATGATTCTTCAACATCATCTCAATACCAACACCAACATTCTCATCAACATCATCAACACAATCAACACAATTCTCTCAGTAGTTCCCATAGAGAATCTTATAGTCATTCACTCCCCAAAAATAACATCAATAAATCTATCAAATCTTCTTGTAATTCATGTTCTTTAAATCATCAACATCACCATGACCATCATCATGAAGAACATCATCATCATGAAGAACATTCAGAACACCATCATAGTCACCATGACCATGACCATCATCATGAAGACCATCATCATGAAGACCATCATCATCATAGTCACGAACACGAAGAACATCAAAATTATGAATCAGTTGATTTTGATGTAGAATTGAAAGAGGGTAATATTCCTGAGATGGATGAAGAATATAGAAATTTCTATTATAATATTTTGCCGAATATAAATAAACAAATCCGTCCGAATTATAATTACGATGCAAATAGTGGAATGGACTTAGAAATGGAAATTGATAATGCGATAAGATAAATATATGAAGTGTTGAAGTGTTGAAGTGATTAATAACCGAATTCCTTTTCACGATTGAAACCGATTTTTTTATAATATTCATTTTCCGATATTTTGTATGGGAAAGGACACATTTCGAATGTTCTATTTGAACAATCACAATTCTTTTGGTCAGGTTTGGGTATGTAGTTATTTGTACATTGAAGATAATTTCCATTTTTGGGAGGACATTCAAATTCTTTAGAGAGCCAACATTGATAAGTATTTAAGGTTGGAACTTGTGATTCAACTAAATTCTCAAACTCCGTTTTGGTAATAGGATTATTCACTTCAGAGAATGAATCTTCTATTTTAATGTCTTGGTCCCCAGGTAATGTATTTCCTAAATCTATATCGGGATTGTACATTCCTTGAGTAGATTTAATAGCAACATCACGAGGTTCTTGTTGTTTATATTTGGTCCATTCTTGGGCTAATTTTTCATTTCTCTTTTTTTCTTGGATAGCGGGTTGGATAAAAACGTGATGAACGAGGATGATTATGATGAGAAATAAAATCATAAAAATAATTATTTGATATTCTTGTGTCATTCTTATCTATTTTTAATTCACATATTTTTTTATTCTTTTTTTTGATTTAAAGGAAAAACAAGAAAATAAATATATCCCGTTACAAATATGAAAAAAGCAACAATGTCCAATACTTTCCGCGTTCAAAAGCGTAATGGAGACCTTGAAGAAGTGTCATTTGACAAGGTCACTCGTCGTATCAGAAATCTTTGTGAAGGGATGGAAGAAACAGTTAATTCTATTATGGTTGCTCAAAAGGTATGTAGTCAAATCTTTGATGGAGTAACTACTACACAACTTGATGAATTAACTGCTCAAATTTGTATTTCTTTAGAAACAACTCATCTTGATTATGGCCGTTTAGCTTCTCGTATTATTATTTCTAATAATCACAAGGCTACATCTCCTTCATTTAGTGAAACGATTTCTATTTTATACAATAATGTTGATACGAATGGAAAGAGAGCTCCATTAATAGCTGATGATATATATGAGATTGTAATGAAGAACAGGACAAAGTTGAATGATGTTATTGATTATCAGAGAGATTATTTATTTGATTATTTTGGATTTAAGACTTTAGAAAAGGCTTATTTGATGAAAGTGGGAGGGAGAGTGATTGAGAGGATTCAACATTTATGGATGCGTGTTTCCATTGGTATTCATAAAGAAGATATTAAGTCAGCTGTTAATTCTTATGAGATGATGTCCAGAAAGTATTTTACTCATGCTACACCAACATTATTCCATGCTGGAACACCTAAATCCGCTTTCAGTTCATGTTTCTTATTAGATATTGATGATTCAACAGGTGGAATTTATAAAGCAATTGGTGATATGGCACAGATTTCTGCATCAGCTGGTGGTATTGGTGTTAATATCTCCAATATCCGTTCTCGCGATAGTTATATCCGCGGTTCAAATGGGAAATCCAACGGAATTATTCCGTTGTGCAGAGTTTTGAATGAAGTGGCTCGTCATATAAATCAATCTGGAAAGCGTCCGGGTTCAATAGCAGTATATATAGAACCACATCATCCGGATATAATGGAATTTTTGGAATTAAGGAAGAATACAGGAGCGGAACATTTGAGAGCGAGAGAATTGTTTTTGGCAATGTGGATTCCTGATTTGTTTATGAAAAGATTACTTGAGAAAGAATCAATGTGGTCATTATTTGACCCAGATGAATGTCAGGGATTATCAGATGTTTATGGAGAAGAATATGAAAGATTATATTTGAAATATGAAGAAGAGAAGAAATATAGAAAGAGAGTAGCAACAATTGATTTATGGAATTATATATTGACATCTCAGATTGAGACAGGAACACCATATATTTCATTTAAAGACCATGTTAATCGAAAAAATGCACAGATGAATTTAGGTGTTATCAAGAATAGCAATTTATGTGTTGTTGGAGAAACGAAGATTTTGACGGAGGATGGATATGAAGAGATTCGAAATTTAGCAGATAGAAAAGTGAAGATTTGGAATGGTTTAGAATGGAGTGAAGTTGACGTATTGAAAACAGGTGAAAATCAAAAAATTATTAAAGTTATGACAAAGAGTGGTAAAATATTAGAATGTACTGAATATCATAAGTTTTATATTCAAAACAAGGAAGAAGGCGAATATGAAACTCATGAGATTCGAGCAATGGATTTGAAACTTGATATGATATTATCTTCGTGGACTGACCCAACAACAGGAGAAACTATAGAAGATATTATAAGTGAAATAGTTGATGAAGGTCGTATTGATGATACATATTGTTTTACAGAACACAAGAGACATGCTGGTATTTTCAATGGTATTTTAACAGGACAATGTAACGAAATAACTTTATACTCACGACCAAATGAGTATGCAGTTTGTACACTTGCATCAGTTGGGTTGCCAATTTTTGTGAATGAAGAGACTCGTGAATTTGACCATGAGAAGTTGATAGAGGTGATGAGTGTTGTTGTTCGTAATTTGAATCGTGTTATAGATTATAATTATTATCCGACACCAGAGACGAGATATTCAAATATGAGAAATCGCCCACTTGGGATTGGTATTCAAGGTTTATGGGATACATTTATGAAAATGAGAATTGCTTATGATAGTGCTGAAGCAAGACAAATAAATAAAGAAATAGCTGAGACGATGTATTTCGGGGCATTAAAAGCATCAATGGAATTAGCTAAAGAGATAGGTCCATATGAGACATTTCAAGGGAGTCCAGCGAGTACAGGAATTTTACAATTTGATATGTGGGAAGTAGAACCAAGCAATAAATATGATTGGGAGGGTTTAAAGAGAGATATAAAGGAATTTGGATTGGCAAATTCGACATTAATCGCATTGATGCCAACAGCATCTACATCTCAAATATTAGGAAATACGGAATGTTTCGAACCAATTACATCGAATATATATACGAGAAGTACGATAGCTGGAGATTTTGTTGTTATAAATAAGTTTTTGGTGAAGGATTTGATGGATTTGGGATTATGGGATAAGGAGATGAAAGATGCTATTATAGGAGAGAATGGTTCAATTCAAGGAATTGCTGGAATTCCTGTGGAATTAAAGAATTTATATAAGACAGTTTGGGAAATAAAACAAAGGGTTTTGATGGATTTGTCAATAGATAGAGGCCCATATGTTTGTCAGACACAAAGTTTGAATTTGTTTTTTGAAGAACCGGACCAACAGAAGTTAACAAGTGCATTAACATATGGATGGAAACATGGTTTGAAAACAGGAAGCTATTATATTCGTTCCAGACCGAAAGTTCAAGCTCAACAATTTACTATAGACCCAACAAAGAAGAAAGGAAGCGGACAACAGACTTCTACTTCTACTACTACTACGTCAAACTCAACTTCAAACTCAACAGAAAACTATCAAGTTTGCGAAATGTGTTCTGCTTAAGAAAATTAAATGATTAATTATTTTTTTTTTATTAAATTTTAGATAAAAATTATGGGTTTTTATCTATGTAAAGATTAGAAGGATTTATTAAATATATATAAATTATGTCTGCAACATTACCTTCAAGTGGTTCTTCATCAACATCATCATCACAAAGATCATTAACATCATCAAACCGATTATCACGAACACCAGCACAAGCACCATCACAAAGATCATTAACATCATCAAACCGATTATCACGAACACCAG
>JACCEC012188904.1_pt1 | contig 15634 bp, 14 predicted proteins | sample 7450121 | NCBI WGS metagenome assembly JACCEC01 (sample SAMN15323455, study PRJNA562643) | freshwater metagenome | isolation source: river surface water | place: USA:Blue River Watershed | collected 2017-08-18 | reverse complement strand
TTTACTGATTTTTTATGTGTTTGCCATGATGTGTATGAGTACTTTGGCTGTTGTGTATCGAGAAACTAAGGGTTGGAAATGGCCGATTATTCAATTAATTTATATGTATGCACTAGCTTACTTATCTGCTTTTGCAGTTTATCAAATACTAGCTTAAAAAAAATGTGTGAGCATTATTTTTTTAATAAAATAATGCTCACACTAAGTGTGGCTTTATTAGTGGAAAAGCTAATTGAAAGAACTTACGCAGTTCTATCTTGTTGTTTTTCAAATAAACATGCCTTAATAACGTAAATATTCTGTATTTATTATTGAGTTAAGACAAATAATCAATGAAGATGAATAAGCCCAGGTTTTCTGGGCTTATTTACATAGAAATTTTAGTGGAAAAAGTCTTTCATTTTGTCGAAAATACTTCTCTCATTTTTATCTATTTTAGGATGAAAATTGGCAGCAGTACGGAGTTTTTCTAAAATGGTTCGCTCTTCGCTACTCAATGTTGTAGGGGTATAAACGCTTACATGTACCAATTGATCCCCAACTCCATAACTATTGATATCTTTTATACCTTTACCCTTGAGTCGTAATATTTCTCCTGACTGAGTTCCGGCTTTAATGTTAATTTTTACTTTTCCTCCAACTGATGGAATTTCTACTTCTTTACCTAAAGCAGCATCAGCAAAATTTAACCTTAAATCATAAATAATATTGTTTCCATCCCTTTTTAATTCAGGATGCTCTTCCTCTTCAATCGCAATCAACAAATCGCCGGCGATTCCTCCTTTGGCAGGAACATTTCCTTTGCCCGTCATAGATAACTGCATCCCTTCACCTACACCAGCCGGAATTTTGATAGTTAATAAGTCCTCATTGAGCTGTCTTCCTTCTCCAAAACACACATCACAACGTTCGATAATGACTTTTCCCTCTCCCTGACAAGTCGGGCAAGGGCTAGCTGAGACCATTTGCCCTAGCATGGTATTAATTACTTTTTTGACCTGCCCTTGACCATTACAAGTACTACAAGTTTTTAATGAATTTCCATTTTTAGAGCCATTTCCGCTACAAGTATTACAAGATACATAACGCTTGACTTTAATTTTTTTCTCAACTCCCTTCGAAATTTCATCCAAATTGAGTTTGAGTTTGATACGTAAATCAGGACCTTTTTTGACACTTGGCCCGCCACGACGACCACCGCCACCGCCAAAGAAACTTCCGAATGGTCCATCTTCACCGAAGACACTACCAAAAATATCTTCTACATTGACATCTTGTCTGCCAAAACCACCTGAACCATCAAAACCACCATGACCAAATTTGTCGTAGCGTTGTCTTTTTTCAGGGTCGGATAAAACGCCATAAGCCTCAGCTATTTCTTTGAATTTCTCTTCTGATTCTTTACTGCCTTGGTTTCTGTCTGGATGATATTCGACAGCAAGTTTGCGATATGCTTTTTTTATATCGGTTTCGGTAGCAGTTTTAGATAATCCCAGTACCTCGTAATAATCCCTCTTATTTGCCATTTTAATGGTATTTTTTGATTATATTTTTACAAATTGGTATTTTTATCAATTTCCGACTACGACTTTTGCATAACGAATAACTTTGTCATTTAGGAAATAACCTTTTTCTACGACATCAATTACTTTCCCTTTTTTATCATCTCCTGCGGCAAATTGTGTAATACACTCATGTAAATCCGCATCAAAATCTTGATTTTCAGCTTCCATGACCTTCACCCCTTTAGATGCTAAAGTTTTGTGAAGTTTTTGATAAATTAAAGTAATACCTTCTTTCAATGCTTCTATCTCATTTGTACTTTCAAAGGATTTATTGGCACGTTCAAAATCATCAATAACAGGAAGAATGTCAATAATCAATTTTTCAGATGCATTCTGGATAATATCAACTTTTTCTTTGGCAGTTCTACGTCTAAAGTTTTCGAAATCTGCATATAATCTTAAATATTTATCTTTCGCATCTGCCAATTGTTCCTCTAAGCTTGGTGCTGTATTGACTTCAGAATTTTCATTTTCTGAAGCATCTGTTTCAAGAGTATTTTCTTGTGTATTTTCGATTGGCTCTTGTGCTTGCTCGTTCGTTTGTTCTTGATTCTCTGCCATTTTGAATTCTATTATATTTTTCGCAAATTTCGACAATTATTTTGCCAATTCGCAATTTTCTGACAATATGGCTGAATTTGTCAGAGTTTATTTGTATAAAGTCATTTTTGGCAATAATTTTAAACCAAATTAATTCTAAATTAACAAAAAATGGAAAAAATTAAAGTAGCAACCGGCTCTAAATGGGAAGACATTATTGGTTATTCTCGTGCTGTGAAAATTGGTAATCTTATTGAAGTTACGGGGACAGTAGCTTCTGACAATAGTGGGGAGGTTGTAGGAAAAAATGATCCATATTTGCAGACTAAATTTATTATCTTAAAGGTAGAAAAAGTATTGCAGGATTTGGGGGCATCATTAGACGATGTTATCAAAACACGAATTTATACGACAGATATTTCGCAATGGGAAGCGATAGGAAGAGCCCACGGAGAGTACTTTAAAGATATTAAGCCATGTTGTACAATGGTTGGTGTGAGCCAATTGATAGGAGACGAATACTTGGTCGAAATTGAATTTACGGCTATGGTGTAAAAGTTTAAAATAAAAAATGACCTTCGTCAGGCGAAGGTCATCTCTGGAAATGAATCAAGTTGAGACGTAAAATTATATCTTTTTAACATTGACTGCATTCAAACCCTTGCGTCCTTCCACAACGTCATATTGAACTTGGTCGTTCTCACGAACTTTAAGACCATTTAGACCTGTTACGTGAAGGAAAATGTCGTTACCTGTTGCGGCATCAACGATAAAGCCAAAACCTTTGCTTTCGTTGAAAAATTTTACTACGCCTGTTTGCATTTGAATTTGAAAAATTAAAAAATTATAAAACAATGCAAGATACATATTTTTATGTAAAAAACAATTATTGATTGTATATTTTTTTGTACAAAATGAATATTTTATTGGACTAAAATATAGTTTATTTTGTTATTTTATTGTTAAGTGCTTGGTATTCTCTTTTTTTTGACTAATTTCGTAATAAAAATACTTTATTAATATGTTGAAAAATGAACGATTGAGGTACTTGGTTGAGAACCAGCTCTTTGGTGTTTGCTCTCGTATCGGTGAAAAATTGAATTTTTCGGCGGGTAGTATCAGGCTTTATTTTATTTATGCCTCCTTTTTTACGTTTGGTTCTCCGATTATTATTTATTTGTTCTTGGCATTCTGGATGGAAGTTCGGAAACATTTACGACGTAGCCAACATCCAACTGTTTGGGAAATATGAATAAAGGGAACAATATCCCCTTTATTCATATTTTTTGTTAAAATAAAGCTAATTGGTCGCTATCTTCATTGATATCCTCTGCCGAGTTTTCATTTTCTGCCTCATTTTGAACAGCTTTTACTTCAACTTCTTCAAGCTTTGGAGCTAATTCAATGACTTCTACTACCTCATATACATTTAATTTCTGTCCGACTGCTTTCCAGCCTCTCACTTCTACGAACTCATCCACCAAAATAGTTTGTGTTTCAGAAGGTGATTTTTTTTCTGCTTTGGTCTTGACTTGAATTCTTGGATATTTATCAAAAAACACATTCAATAGTCGTGAATTTTTATTGTCGGTGATAAATAAGAATTTCTTATCCACGGTACTTGTTTCTATTTTGAAACGTTTTAGATAATAAACTTTATTCTCTCCATCAAAATGGATACAAGAAATCACTTTTTCAGAGTCAAATTTGGTAAGTTTAAGAATTTCTTTTGGCTCATAACGATTGGTAAGCTCATAATTCGTAATTTCGTACTGCCCATCTTTATAAATAACCAAAATTTTATCTTCCGACTCGAAATTCCCTAGGTATTGCCCGTGTTCATCTCGATTAAGTTTCCCGATTACAGCGTCAAACCAAATATCTACTCCGCCTAAGGTTGATTTTCCAGCAGTTTTCAGCACAATTTTTCGAATAGGAAATTTCGTAACAACATTCCCCATCGAGCTTCTATTCTTGATAGCAAGTACCGAAAAATCCCAGTCGAGCTGCTTTTTCTTGGCAGTCGAGTTTGCTGTAAGATTCACACTCACCAACTCTGCCTCTCCATTATCATTTGCTGTGAAATAGAGGATTTTTGATTTGGGATTGCCCATCGAAACATCATATTCTTTATCACGGGTGATTCCGGTAACAAAAAATCTCTTCGCATAAGATGTACCTGTTTTTCCGTCGAGATAAATTACGTTGTAGATTTTTCGCTCATCATTCTTACGGAAAACTGAACAATAAATAATATCTTTTCCGACGAAAACTTTTTCTTGAATTTTTGTAATGACATATTTACCATCTTTTTTGAACACAATGATATCGTCGATGTCCGAACAATCCATCACATACTCATCTTTTTTTAAACCATATCCAATGAAACCACCTTCTCTGTCAACATATAGTTTTTGGTTATTGGCAGCAACAATAGTTGCTTGGACAGATTCAAATTGACGAATTTCTGTTTTTCTTTCCCTTCCTTTTCCGTATTTCTTCAGTAAATCTTTATAGAATTGTATCGTAAATCGGACGATATTTGCTAAATTGTCTTCTACTTCAGCCAACTCTTCCTCCAACTTTCGCATTAATTCATCTGCTTTGAAGGAGTCATATTTTGAGATTCGTTTGATTTTTATCTCCAATAATCTTAGTAAATCCTCCTCTACAATTTCTCTGTAAAAATCTTTTTTGAAAGGTTCTAAGCCCTTATCGACTGTTGCCACGACGGCTTCAAATGTGGTACATTCTTCTATTTGGCGATAAATTTTATTTTCAATAAATATTTTCTCTAAAGAGCTGTACAATAATTTCTCTTTCAGCTCGTGTCGTCTGATTTCTAATTCTCTTTTGAGTAGATGTTTGGTTTGTTCTGTACATTCTTTGAGAATATCACTTACCGTAATAAAATGAGGCTTATTATTGATGATGACACAAGCGTTAGGTGAGATAGAATTTTCACATTCTGTAAACGCATAGAGTGCATCAATCGTAATATCTGGCGAAGTATTGGGTGCGAGATGAATGATGATAGATACATTTTTTGCTGTATTATCTTCAACTTTTTTGATTTTAATTTTCCCCGAATCGTTTGCCTTAATAATCGAATCAATCAAGCTTGAAGTTGTTGTTCCGAAAGGAATTTCTTGAATTTCTAGGGTTTTCTTATCTAATTCTGCAATTTTTGCTCGAACTTTGATTTTTCCACCTCTTCCACCATCATTATAATGTGTAATATCTACCAAGCCACCAGTCAAGAAATCGGGATATAATTGGAAACTTTCCTTTTTCAAATAAGCAATCGATGCCTCGCATAATTCTATAAAATTATGAGGCATAATCTTTGTTGAAAGTCCTACTGCAATACCTTCCACACCCTGAGCCAACAAGAGAGGGAATTTAACAGGTAGGTTGATTGGCTCTCGTTTTCTACCATCATAAGACAATTGCCATTCGGTAGTATCTTCATTGAAGATAATATCATGAGCTAATTTAGAAAGTCGAACCTCAATATATCTGGGAGCTGCCGCTCCATCACCGGTACGCACATCGCCCCAGTTTCCTTGTGTGTCGAGCAAAAGGTTTTTTTGTCCCATTGCTACGATGGCATCGCCTATTGAAGCATCACCATGTGGGTGAAATTGCATACTCGAGCCAATAACATTGGCAACCTTATTGAACCTACCATCATCCATTTCTTTAAGGGCATGCAGGATTCTTCGTTGAACAGGTTTTAGTCCATCTTCAATCGCAGGTACAGCTCTTTCTAAAATGACATAAGAAGCATAATCGAGAAACCAATTCTCGAACATATCATCAAGAATTTCTTTTTGTGCTAATGGGTCGTAATGTTTGTTGTCGTCACTCATATTTTTATAGCTGAAAGCATTGATTTTTATAGGTGATTTAAAATTAGTGGGTTTCAATCAGATTTTTGGCTTTTTATACCAATAATTATCGAATAAAATAATTCGACGGATACATGAGCAAAATTAATGACGTTGGATGAGTGTCGATAATGATTATTTTTTTAATATTTCTAAATAATGGGGCAAAGATAAGAAAAAAAGACTTGTTTCAACGAAAGATACTATTTGTTGAAAAATTATTTAGAAATATTCTAAATAATTTAATTTTTATTTGGAATGATTCTAAATAGGTATTAGTTTTGTGTATTATTTAGAATTAGTCTAAACATAAACAAGTAAAAATAATGAACTATTGGATAAGTATTGTATTTTGTTTGACATTGTTTTCTGAAACTACTTTAGGTCAAAAAGCATTCGTTGAAGGGCGAATTACAGATAGCCAAAAACAAGGGATTGTCGGAGCAAGTGTAGTATTGAAGGGAACTGTTAGGGGTGTGCAGACAAATAATAAAGGTGAATATATTATAAAAGGTTTGAATGAGGGGAGTTATACTTTGTCAGTGACAGCCGTAGGTTTTAAAAAGTCAGAAGTTAATTTTGAGTTAAAAGAAAATCAACAAAAAACAATTGATATGCTTTTAGAGCAAGATGTATATACTTTAAAAGACATTCAGGTTGTAGCAAGTAGGGGAGTGAGAGGAAATGAGCATTTGGCAGAGGTAGAGGGATATACAATTAATGCTGCTAAGAAAAACGAACAAATCGTAATTGCGAATCTCAATGCGAATTTGGCAATGAATAATAGTAGGCAAATTTTTGGTCGTACGCCGGGTATTTCTGTTTGGGAAAATGATGGATCGGGGGTTCAGCTTGGAGTTGCTTCTCGTGGATTGAGTCCTAATCGCTCGTGGGAGTTCAACACACGAATGAACGGATACGATATTACACCCGACCCAATGGGTTATCCAGAGGCATATTATACTCCCCCAATGGAAGTGGTAGATAAAATAGAAATCGTAAGAGGTGCAGCGTCACTTCAATATGGTTCGCAATTTGGTGGGCTAATGAATTTTGTTCTTCGTAAACCAGATATTTCTACCCGAGTGACCGTAGAGTCCCAAAATACTGTCGGAAGTAATGGGCTTTTTAGTACATTTAATTACATTGGTGGTACAGAAGGTCGCTTGAGTTATACTGCGTATTATCAAAAACGTTTGGGAAATGGATGGCGAACAAATAGCCGTTTTGATACGGATCATGCTCATGTTGAATTGAGTTATGCTCTGTCTAATAAGTTAAAAATTGGGGCAGAGGCAACCTACATGATGACCGAAATTCAGCAAGCAGGCGGATTAACCGATGCTCAATTTATACAAGATGCACGCCAAAGTATGCGATCAAGAAATTGGTTTAGTACTCCTTGGTTCATTCCGAGTGTGAATGCGGAATATATTTTTAGCCCTAAAACAAAACTTAGCTTTAAGGCTTTTTCAACAATTGCCGAACGTAATAGTGTGGGCAATGTAAAAGCCATTACAGAGACCGATAATTTGACAGGACTGCGTCAGGTAGATAGAGATTTTTATACTACTTACGGCTCAGAACTTAGATTATTGACTAATTATCGAATATTTAATAAAGAAAATACCTTAGCTGCTGGATTACGTTATTTTAGAGGGCATATTGATAGAAAACAACTTGGAAAAGGTACTGCTGAGGCGATAATGAATTTTGAACTTTCAGAAGGGATTTATCCGAGAAATTTAGACTTCACAAACATAAACCGAGCAGTGTTCGTTGAAAATATTTTTAGGTTCAATCCTAAATTATTGATGACAGCTGGAGCGAGAATCGAAAATATCTCTTCAACAATGGAGGGGCAATTCAATATTACTAACGGCAATCCGATTTTATTGGATAAAACAACTCGTCGGCGTAATTTTATGATTTTTGGACTTGGTTTAGAATACCATGTAAGTCCTCAAACAGAATTTTATACAAATTTATCTCAAGCATATCGCCCAGTTCTGATTTCAGATTTAACCCCTCCAGCTACTACAGATGTGATAGATGCCAACTTAAAAGATGCTCGAGGGTATAATTTTGATTTGGGTTATCGAGGAAAAGTAAGCAATTATTTGAATTTTGACATTGATTACTTCTATGTAAATTATAATAATAGAATAGGAACAATTACTCAAATCAACTCTGCCAATCAACGTTATCAATTTCGTACAAATTTAGGGCGTTCGGTAAGCCAAGGACTCGAAGGATATATAGAATTTGACCCTATGACTGCTTTTTTCAAAAAATCAAAAGTTGGGTATTTGAGTGTTTTTGCTTCGTTAGCTTTTATTGATGCTACTTACCGTGATTTTAAGACGACATCGGTAGTAAATGGACAAGTGGTAGAGGGGAATCTTTCGGGTAAAAGAGTCGAAAATGCCCCTCGTAAAATCAATCGTTTTGGAGTAAATTATAATAAAAAAGGCTTCTCTATTACTTGGCAATTGAGTGATATCGGAAAAGCTTATGCAGATGCTTCGAATACTGAGCTTGCCAATGCTACTGCCACAACGGGTGTGATACCAGCCTATACGGTACAAGACCTTTCGGCGAGCTATAAATTTCTAAAACATTACAATATAAAAGCGGGAGTAAATAACTTAACAGACGAACGTTATTTTACTCGTCGGGCAGGGGGGTATCCTGGTCCTGGGCTAATGCCTGCCGATGGACGTACATTTTATGTTTCTGCTGGAATCAAATTTTAATTATTATCATGAAGGAGAAAAAATCTCCTTCTTTTTTAAATGTTTATTTATAATAAGTCTAAATAAAAATAAAGTCCTCCTGAATTATGAAAAAGTTAGTATTTATATTGTTGCAAGTAATATTTTCACTTGATTTATTCGCTCAATCTGCTCAAATAAAAGGATTTGTCACAAATAGTGATGGGCAAGTGGCTTCTTTTGTGTCGATACAATTAAAAGAGATAAAGAAAGGCACATCATCGAATGAAAAGGGTGAGTTTGGGTTTTCAAATATTAAAGGTGGAACATACACGCTGATTGCTTCTTTTGTTGGGTATAAAACACTGGAACAAAAAGTGAAGATTGAGGAAGGAAAAACCTTAAATCTTTCTTTAGAATTATTTGAAAATGCTGAAATGTTAAAAGAGATTGTGGTGAAGGGGACTTATACCGCAAACCGAACAGTAACATTGGGCAAAGCGAATATTCGACCATTTGATTTGCCACAAAGTACAGCAGTGGTTAGTAATACCGTAATTGCAGACCAACAAGCAATTAGACTCGGAGATGTAGTAAAGAATGTAAGTGGAGTTTCACTTACAGAAACACGTGGAGGAGTTGCCGAAACTTTTTCTTCTCGTGGGTATAGTGTTGGTATTGCAGGGGCTGGTGGAAGTATTTTTAAGAATGGTACTATCAGCAATACAATGGGTTTCCCTGATGCAAGTACATTAGAATCGGTTGAAGTAATGAAAGGAAGCTCAGCTTTACTTTACGGTAATGTTTCGGGTGGCTTGATTATCAATATGGTTACTAAAAAGCCTCGTTTTGATTGGGGAGGACAGGTATCAATGCTTTTAGGAAGTTATAATCAATACAAACCAACGGTAGATGTATATGGACCGATAAGTAAAAAATTAGCTTTTAGAGTAGTTGGAACATTTGAGAAGGCCCAGAGTTATCGTGATATAGTCAATACGAAAAGAACTTATGTGACACCTTCTTTATTTTATAAAATAAGCGATAAAACTGATATTTTACTTCAAGTTGATGATTTAAAAAGCAATATTGTACCAGATGCAGGTGTAGGAACACCCAATAGTCGAATTACGATTACAGCATTGCCTGAAGCTCCGAGAAATCGTTTTATAAATACTTTATGGGCATATAACAATACCAATCAAAATGCTGGTTTTTTGACTATCAATCACAAATTTAATTCAAATTGGAAACTATCAGCAATTGGATCAGTGCAGGATACACGTGTAAAAGGCTTTGGTGCTGGTGTACCTAATGCGATTACTGTCAATGGGGACTATACTCGTACTCTAAGTGCTGTGAATACTAAGGAAAGAGATTACACTGGTCAGGTGAATCTAAATGGTAACTTTAAATCAAGAAAAATAAGTCATCAATTATTATTTGGAATTGATTTTCTTAGAATTACAAACACAAGCCATACTTTTAAATTTATTTCTGCTGATGGTAGAGTAGGTATCGCCTACGACAAAATTAATATTCTTGACTTTTCAAAGTATATAGCTCGAACAGATATCCCAACCATTATTGATACTGCTCGTACTACCACACCACAAAATAGGTACGGAGTTTATTTTCAAGATTTCTTAAATATTACTTCCAAAATCAAGGTTTTGTTAGGTTTAAGATATTCTTATCAAACTGCATTTCAGTCAACTATTTTGAATCTTGAAAAGAATGTAGCACGTCGTGGTACAACATCTAATAAATCCGACGGTGCATTTTCACCCAAATTAGCATTCATTTATCAGCCATTTCAATTCGCTTCTATTTATACATCGTACAGCAATAACTTTACTATTAACACTGGTACTGATATTAATGGAGATGTTCTAAAACCATCTATCATTGACCAATATGAATTTGGTGTAAAAAATGAGTTTTTAGATGGGAAATTATCAGCTAATATTAGTGTTTATAAAATTATCAATAATAATTTTGCTCAAACAGCTCTTTTCGATAAAAATGGAAATCCTAATACCAATACAACCATCAAAGAATTATCGGGTGAAACGACAAGCGATGGTTTGGAGCTTGATTTTAATGGTGTATTATCAAAAAATTTCTATTTCTTGCTTGGCTATGGATATAATTTTATGCGTTACACGAATACAACAGGTGCAGTTGGCTCACAGGTAGAGGGAGAGCAGCTCATCAGAAATCCAAGAAATACAGCAAATGGTTCTGTATTTTATACTTTCGACAAGACTAGGTTAAAGGGTCTTAAATTAGGTATTTCAGCATTTTATACAGGAAAACGTTTTGCCGGAAATCAAAATGTAGTAGGTTTGAATGGGGGCTTAAATAATACAACAGCAGCTTTGAGCTCCTATAATGCACAAATCCCGCTAGCTGGATTCTCAACAACTGATATATCTGTGGGTTATATATTCCGTAATATTTCGTTACTTGTTAAGGTTTCCAATCTCTTTAATACCATGAATTATATAGTACATGATCGATATAGTGTCAATCCTATTGCCCCTCGTCAGTTTGCAACAACTTTGAGCTATAAATTTTAGATACAAACAGTATTTTTTGATATTTAGCCATTAGGGACGGTTTGAAGAACAATATTCATTTAATTTATATGTTATTTTGCAAAATAATTTAAAGCTATTCAACAATGTTAAAACTTATTATTCCTATTAATCTATTTTTTATAAGTTTATTCGGGTTTTTTATGAATTTGAATCCTGAAGACGCAAAAATGACTATCTGTCAAACGACAGATGAAACAATAACAACTATAATAGACGCAAATAAAAAATACACAGATTTGCCTATCGAAATTGATTCCAACAAATCATATTCTTTACCAACTTTAACAAAAAATAATTTAGGTGAGATTGTTTTATATTGGACAGAAAAGGATGCTCAAAATGTGATTTCGCTTTGTTATGCAATTTCCAAAGATGGTAAAACATACAGTGAAAAAAAGACAGTTTTTACTGATAGTGGCTTAGGTAATAGCCGTTTGATGCGTCCTAAGTTATTATTTAAGAAGAATGGGGAAGTGGTAGCCGTTTTCTCATATCGTACGAGTATGCCACCAAGAGAGTCTCGCCCTGCACCAAAGCAAGAATCAAACCATGATAATCATACTGCTAGTACATCTCAACAAGCATCGCAAACCCGAGTAAAGCGTAGCTCTGAAATAAGATTTACTGTTTCAAAAGATGGTGGAAATACTTGGACATTCCCAACATCAGTTGATATGGATACAACTAAACTCACACGTGGATTTTTCGATGCAGTTTTATTAGCAAATGATGAGATTGCGGTGGCTTATCTGAAAGATGTAAAAGGAAGTACTAAGCATGAAGAACGTGATTTACGTTTGGCAATTACTAAAAATGGTATATTTCAGCCAGAAAAGTTAATAGATCCAGTGGTTTGCGATTGTTGCAATATTAGCATGGTAGTTGATGAATCGGGTGCTGTTCATATAATTTACCGTGATAATAATAATAATATTCGTGATATGTCACATATTATTTCAAAAGATAATGGAGTAACTTTCTCATCTCCGAAAACTGTGTATGCTGATAAGTGGGAAATCAATGGATGTCCACACGCAGGAGCTACGACCGTTTCGGTTAATAATGAGCAGTATGCCACATGGTATTCTGGAACACAAAATGGTCAATCTGGTTTCCGTTTAGTAAATTCATCGGGTAAATTATTGAAGGTTTTAGATACTTCAGCAAAAAATGCCACACTCGCAGCTGATGATAAAATGACTGTTTGGGCTTGGGAACAAGTCGCCGAAAATGGAATAATTAGTGTATTTTATAGCAAAATTGTGAATGGCAAATTGCTTAATAGTCAGAAAGTTTCAGAGTCAGAATCGGGGCAAAATGCCAACGCTTTAATTTTTAATGGTAAAATTTTATTAGCGTATGAGGCACAAAAAGCGAATAAAAAATCAGTATTAGTTACTAAGTTTGTGGAGTAGATGTAAGTATTTATTTCACGATATTAAAGGCTTATGTAATTGTGAAACATAAGCCTTTTTCTTTTCTGCCATGCAGCTTTTATTTCATCGCTACCTCAAAATTTTCATTTACCTTCGTCCAATTAACAACATTCCAAAAGGCAGCTACATAATCGGCACGTTTATTTTGATATTTTAAATAGTAAGCATGTTCCCATACATCCAATGCTAAAATGGGTGTCCCTTTTTCGGTAGAAATATCCATCAAAGGATTGTCTTGGTTGGCTGTCGATATTACTTTTAATTTTTTATCGGTAGTTACAATCAACCACGCCCAGCCCGATCCAAAACGAGAGGTAGCCGCTTTGCCAAATTCTTCTTTTAGTTTATCAAAACTTCCAAATGTATTATTTATTGCATCAGCTATTTTTCCATTGGGCATTCCTCCTGCATTTGGTGCCATTATTTGCCAGAAGAAAGTATGATTCCAATGCCCTCCACCGTTATTTCTTACGGCAATAGGATATTTACTAATATCTTTCAATAGCTGTTCGAGACTAAGTTTTTCTAATTCTGTACCAGCGATAGCCTTGTTTAAATTATCGACATAAGCCTTGTGATGGCGATCGTGGTGAATCTCCATCGTCAACTTATCAATATATGGTTCAAGGGCATCATTGGCATAAGGTAGTGGAGCTAAGGTGTGCATCCCTTCAAAATATATAGGATTTTGACTAAATCCATTACTTAATTTAAGAAATAATGCTCCTCCAAGAAATGATTGAATAAATTCTTTTCTGTTCATGTGTATGATTAATTTAATAATGGATGAATCTACAATTTTTTTTCGTTTTTGGCTACTATTTCATTGTATTTTAATTTGAAATGTATCTTTATTTGGCGTAAAATTTTTCACCTTTTTCGCAATATATGCAGAATGCCGCCCAATCATAGATAGCTTTTCGATCTAGTTCTGTTGTGCCAAGTTGCTCGTTATTTTTAAAGTTTAGATTTGCAATTTGATTATCTTTAGGCAATAATGAGTTCAAGAAATCAATAAGTTGTGGCTTATTGGCTTCTTCACCAAATATTTTCTTAAAACCGAAGTCGGTGTAAGGACTGATATATTTTGCTTTCATTTTTTGCTAATCTGTCTTTAAAATCATTCATTAAAGTTAATGATTTTCGTTTTGATATTCAAGAATTATGAGTATTTCGAGAGTAAAATACTGTCTCTCTACCCAACCCTGAAAGGTAAATTTTTAAATTCTACTAATTTCTTCAAAGAACTTTTCCAACTTAATGGCATCCAATTGGCTATTTGTCCGTACACTACTGCATAAATCTACTCCATAAGGTTGTACTGCCTCAATGGCAGCTCTAACATTTTCTGCTTTGATACCTCCTGCCAAAAAAACTGGAATTGGAGATTGTTCAACAATCTTTCTGCTAATTTCCCAATTATGCACCCTTCCGGTTCCACCTAATTCTTTGATTGCTAATGTTGGATTACCTGAGTCGAGGAGTAGGGCATCTACTTCTGACGCAATTTCTAAGGCCTCATCGATTGTTTTTTCGTCAATCACATGGATGACTTGAACGATTTTGACCGTCGGAATTTGTTCTCTAAAATCTCGATAAGAACCCGACTGAAGAGCATCTACAATTTGAATTACATTCGATTTAACCGATTTTTGATGTTGTATAATAGATTGTGTATCTGTTCGGCTAGTGAGTAAAAATGACGCAATTGGCGGGGGGATTGTCTGAATAATCTCAGTGATTAACTCATCTTTAATAGTTCCTGGACCGCTTGGCATTTCGGCAACTAAACCCAAGGCATCTGCTCCGCATTGAATAGCTAATTTTGCTTCCAATACTGAACTGATGCAACAGATTTTTACTCTTGTTCTCATATTATTTATATTATTCATAAGAAATTCGACTTAAAATACTTCTTCCTAAGGTTACTTCATCAGCATATTCTAAATCTCCACCAATAGGGATTCCTCGTGCTATGGTGCTTATTTTGATGGAAAATGGTCTTAATTTTTTTTGTAAATAAAATGCGGTGGTATCTCCTTCCATCGTCGGGCTAAGTGCCAAAATCACTTCTTTAATTTCTTGGTTAGTTTCAAGACGATTTACTAACGATTGAATGTTTAAGTCGTTTGGTCCAATTCCAGAAAGCGGCGATATAATTCCGCCTAAAATATGATAAAATCCATTATACTGCGATGTGTTTTCTATTGCCAATACATCTCTTGTATCTTCTACAATACATAATAAACTATTATCCCGTCTAGGAGAGCTACAAATAAGACAAATATCAGTGTCAGAAATATTGTGGCATTGTTTGCAAAAACTCGTTTTAGTACGCATTTGAATCAAAGCTTCAGATAACATTAAAGTCTGTTTTTCGTCCCGTTTCAACAAATGTAAGGCAATTCGTAAGGCAGATTTCTTTCCGATGCCAGGTAATTTTGATATTTCTATGACAGCCTCTTCGATTAACTTGGAAGGATAATTCATGTGATTGCTAATAATATTTCAGGTATTTTGATTATCGATAAAATTACTAAAATCTGACCAATGTTGAAATATTTTTGGAAATTCTTAAAGATAAGTTCTATTTTTCCAAACAACTTTATTCGGCAAAATAAAATATATAAACTGCAAAAACCAAAAAATATCCATATAAAGGGTATAAACGGGCAAATACTTAAAAAGTTCGATTTTTTTGATTTTATCCAAAATTTGATAGCCAAGAAGTAAATGAAAAAGCATTTGTACTAAGAGAATTATTAAGCTATATTTTACAGAAAACATACTCAATATTACCAAAATTGGAAAAAAAAATATTTGGATAACTGCCGGAAAGATTAAGCTTGTTTTACTCTTGTTCTCATATTATTTATATTATTCATA
>JACCEC012195453.1_pt1 | contig 15638 bp, 7 predicted proteins | sample 7450121 | NCBI WGS metagenome assembly JACCEC01 (sample SAMN15323455, study PRJNA562643) | freshwater metagenome | isolation source: river surface water | place: USA:Blue River Watershed | collected 2017-08-18 | reverse complement strand
TTATCTGTATGAGATAACTGTGTAAGGCTTGTATGATCCCGATATAACTCGCAGACATTCATAATGTCATCATGAGTGATACCATATACCTTATTGACATTCCATCCACGTGGTTTTGGTAAACTACTTAGATCTTTGTTACGTGTCAAATCTCGTGTAACAGGTGATTTCATAATAAAGGTATTATGAATCATAGGGGTTAATATATCAAGGTCACAAATATCATTTACTTCAATAATTGTATTCTCATCTGTAGCTTTACCAGTATAAAAAAATCTGTTATAATTTTTTGTAGATCTGTCAGCATGATTAAATATTTGAAGTAAAGCAGAATATATAGCTCTATACTCTTCAGGATTAGATATTAGTTTATTAAGGACATAAACAAATCTAAATCTAAAAATTTTTGTTTTAGATTTACCAGGATATGTTTCAGATAATGTTTTATAAACAATAGAAGGTTTGATCCCGTTCAAGTCAGCTGTTGATAATGCTGACTGAAGACTAACCGTATCATCAAAGTCTATAAAAATAGCACCACTCCCTTGGTACTGAGAGATAGCTTCACTTACAGTGTCCCATGGCTGGATTACACCGTAAGTTTCAATACACTTAACCATATCTTCTAAAGATGAAATTTGAGTAACCCTCCCTGGTTGTCTCAAATTAAAGTTAATGTATTCTAAATGACTTTTCTCTGTTGGTTTTTTATAAAACTGAGATTCATAAGTTAAAACCGTGAACGGGATCATTTAATTACGCCTCTATAAGTTTTGTATCTTCTGTAGTTGGATTTTCACTTGCCTCAACAAGTGGAGCGGTATTAACTTCAAGATCTTCAGGATTAATCATTTCAAATTCCTGGGATGCAATTTCTTCATCTGTAAGTTCTGGAGCAATAGCTTCATCATCAATACTCGTATAATTGAGTAATATACATAAAAACGTACAGTACATATTTCTTTTTGATGATGATAAATGTTTGATTTTAGAATTTTCTTCAGCAGCCTGTCCAAGTTCTTTCAACCATGAAACTATGAATTTATATGACGATTTGTCTTTTCTAATAATATCAAGTTCTTTATTAGATAGAGTAGGCTTCATAATCTCAACAATCATACCTGTCAAATCTTCAAGTGCATCTTTATCATTTAACACATTAATATAAGAAAATAAATTTGCACCACCTGAAAATACCCAGTAAGCAAAATCTTCATCTGATTTAAATGAACGCATTATACCTTGAGCCAACATTTCAAAGCCTTCAGACTTTGTTACTGATCCAAACGAATCATAAAGTTTTTTAGATAACATCAATACCTCTTTCAAAAAATTAAATCTCTCAGTAATTTCTATTTACGTTTCAATATAATACTTTTATCCATATTCTCAAATAATCTATTACATAAATTTTAAAATTCATCTTTTTATACTCATACATTACTCATTAAAAATAATACCTTTATAAAACTTTTTTCTTTTAAAAACTCTTTTAAAATCTTATTAAAAACATTTATTAATAATAATACTTTTATATTGATTGATTACACTTCCTATGTACCGTTGAGAAATGTGGTAGATTTCATGTTTGTATCAATAAAAATAATTATCCATATAATAAATACAGTAGAATACAACAATTTGAATTAAGCACGAGGTAAATATGTCAGCATTTAATAGTTTTACATATATAAACTCTGATACATTATCGAAGTTGGCTGACTTACAGCATAATATATCTGACACACAAGGAAGACCAACATTCTCTGTATTTGGGTTTGTACCTGTATATGACTATCGTCTTGATAGTACTGGAGATTCTCCTTTTACATATAAGTTCGGTGAAAAAGATACTGTAAACGGAAATATTACAAAATTCCCTTCTTCCAATATTAATACTCAACCATTTACTACTCTTGTTAATAAACTCGATGGTATTTTGTTTGCAGATGATATTTATATGTGGAGACCACCTGGTGCTTCATCTGGAGTAAGTTCTAGAGTTTATAATCAGGATGATAAATATCGTCTCATTAAGACATCTAACGATTATGTAGGTGGAAGCTCTGATGCTTCACACTTTATAATTGCTATGGGTTATTGGGAATGTGTAGATGTAACTGATGTAGCATATACTAATATGATCGGTAAAGTAAGATTTGAAAAGAATCTTATTGATGGAACTTTACCTGGAGAACAACTTCGTCTTGATGTTGGTACTTATGATGAAGGAACAAGTACATGGTCTGGTCTTGTAGGTGGAGGTTTAGCTGGAACTGTAATTAATACTGAAGTTCCTGAATCTCTCTGGATTTATCGTTCAACAAATACGACAACAATTGATACTGCAACAGTTCTTAATAATGTTCCTGTAAGAGATGATTTTGGTGTGGCAGTATTCGGTGATAAGATTATTACTCCTCGTGGTAATGCGTGGATTTGGCAGTTAAAGAATGCTGCGGCTACTTCAAGTGTTGCAAATGTCGACTATGACGTTACACAAGAAGCTATTTATGGTAGTACAATTGCTGATAATAAAAATAAAGCTACTCCTAATTTTGCTGCTATTTCTTCAGTTAATACTGCATTAAGAGATTGGCAAAGATTTGATGACCAGAATCAAACAAAAATATTTAATTCTAATCAGTTCATTATTGGTTATGCGACTACTGATTCATTAGGTAATCAAATTGATTATAACAACCGTATTGTAGACCTTGATCTCCTTAAAGGACAAGGATTCAATATGTTCCAGAATATAAGATAATTCACTAAGGCATATAAGCCAGAAGGTGATGTTGAGCAGACTGTGGCAACATATCGTTTACAACTTAATGATCAGTGTGGTACAATTCGATTCAACAAAATTGTTTCTTATGTACGATTCTATGAAAAGGTTGCACAAGAAGACGGTTCATTTAAATGGGTTTGGTCAAAAGAACTTTATCCGTTCTCTGTATCAGTTCTTCCAGAACCTGTAATTAAAGCTGACTATGGACAACCGGGACTTGATTCATTTGAATTAGATATTCAGATTAATTACGGTCAAATGATTTCAAGAATTTCTGAATCTGGAACAGACGTAAAAATTTCATTTGATACAAACATTGTAAACAATCATGATGGTTGGGCAGTACTAAATGCTCCTTCAGTGTCAAGTCCATCAAATCAACAGCCAGCAGAACCAGCAGATATTTCTGGTAATAATTTCTTTGGTGTTCAGTGGGACAAACGAGTATTTGCATCTACAGATGTAGACTTGAATCTTTATGACGTTCCTGGAACTTATATCGGTGACAGATACAAAAAAGAATATGGACGTATAAATTCTGAAAACAAATCATACGTCTATAATGATGTTGATCTCGTCCAGAAAATTAATGGTCAATATAATCAGGATTACATGTTCTCATTTAGATTATCAGTTGAATCTGGAGCTATTAATGATGTAACTGATGGTAGTGTAATAGTTGATCCTAATGATCCTACTAAATTAATTGCTACTACTGATTATAGTATTAGATACACATCAGGAACAGAAGTCGGTGGTGTTTATCAAGATACAAGAGAAATATTATACTTCAATGATTCAGCAGCTACCTCTCCTGTAGATGCAGTAAGCTTATCCGAAGCAATAGTTTCTCGTGATGCTGTAATCACACAAATGCGTGAAGATTATGAAAATCTTCCTGAAGGCGATCCTGCCCGTCCTACAGCAAAATCTGTTGAATGGGTTGAAGTTGCAAATCAGTTTGCTACTAACAATATTCTTGATTTCAGTAATAATGGATTATTCTATGATTTCCAAGCAGCTGAACAACGCAACTTTGATTATTCTTCATACTTTAAATGGATGACAGATAATACTGGTGCACAAGATCCAGCTCAAGAATTCGCACTTATTGAAGGTGAAGAAGTTGGTGATGAAAATTTAACTTGGATGAAACCAACATTAGATTTACAGAATAAAATTTTAGCATACGATAAAGTAACTGATAGAGATGGTTATGCAATCCGTTTAATTGCATCTTCTGACTATGACGACTATAAGTATTGGGATTACACATCTATTAGTGATTCTCAGGATAGACAAGAGACATATAGAGATTCATCTCGTGATTATTCTCCGTCTCATATTCCTGGAATTGTAGTAGATACAACTCCTGGTGACCGTAATGTTATAAGTTATGATAAAATAGGTTTCGGCCAATTTAGAAGTCCATGGCAACATATTATTGGTAAACGTATTTATGGTATGGATCAAGTTTGGGGTAAAAAACTTAATGCTCAACAAATAGGACTTTTCAGATTTGATGGTAATACTACTTATCGTTATGCTAATGAGCAATATTTCTATAATAAAGCTCTTGTTGGTAATGATATCTATTCTGGTATTGGTTATAATGAATTAACTTCAGCAGATATTCAGAGTGGGTCTTATCCTATATTTAAGCCTGCTCGCTATAATGCAGATAATCAAAAAGATATTATTGACGATTCAGTTATAGGATCAGAAGCACAATATAGATATGCAATGAATGGTTCTGTGTTTACTCATACTAAACTGGGTGAATACATTTTACTGTGGTCTAAAGCTAATGAAAACTTAAATGGTAGTCACACTAATTTCATTGATGGCACTTCGTCAAGAGTAATTTTCGGTATTCAGAGACAGTCTATTGATCCTTATGCAAATTACACAACAGGCGCTACTGATATTGTTCTTCATTCAGGAACACAGTTTAGAAATCTTAATATTTCTGAAGTGTCAATTGCTGGTCGTTCTTATGGTAATGTTCCAAATGATGTAAATGCCGCAACTGATTTAAAATTTGTTACTCAAGCAGCGATGAGAGTTGGTACTGGAGCAAGTATCTATACTGGCAATGCTACTAAAGCATTCTCAAATGTTTCAGCATTTGCTTTAAAGAACTGGAATCCATCTTGGGAAAATACTGGTACAAATAATTCTTGGTTCGGTGGGTCAATGCTCGGTTTCAATATGGAACTTAGAGTTAAAGATGTTCAGTCTGAAGGTACGAGTCACGAAGCTCGTGGTAATTACGCTTATATTAATAAGTCTTCATTTGGAACAATATCTGGAGCTAATACATCTAAAGAACTTGGATTACCTTCAGGTGTTATAGTTGACAATACAGGATTTGAATCAGCATCTATTGTTGTTGATACTAATTCTACAAATAATTATGACGGTAAAATTATTACTCATTTAACGTCATACATTGTCGCTAAAGATTTTGAAAATGCTATTTCATCAGAAGTCGGAACAATTCTTAGTTCAGATCAGACTTCATATTCAATGCTTTTCAGAACTACTGGTCAAACAATTGAAGAAGAACAGTTTATCGGTTATCAGTCTGGTAATAATACAAAGACTCGTGATCGTCGTACAACTGATGAAATTGCAGATGGTACATTAATAAGCGCTAAATTCTTAACTGGTATTTTAAAAATGCCTGGTGACTGGACATACGAAAATTCTGGACATACTCATAATTCTTCGACATTCAGATTAGGATCATATTCTGACTGGACTATTTTTGAAGAAAGTGATTTTGATTTAGCTAAAAATAATCATTGGGATATTTATTCTAGTCTTATCGCTAACTATGGCGATCAGTATCAGAATGGTCGTATCATATTTAACGTAGAAGATAATCTTGGATATAATGATCCTAATGCTGAACTTACTCGTGACTTATTGACAGCATATAAACACAATATTGCTGAAACTGTAGGTGCTGACGGTTCATCTGGAGACTTTAAGTATAATACAAATACAATTGGTAATGCTGATTATAAGAGATTTAATTTATCTATTAACAGAAAATCAGATAATCAGAGTAGTCAAGCTGATTTTGATAACGTAGCATTTGACCTTAACTTTATTAGAAATAATAATAACGGTAATATGCAACGTTACTATAAGTCTAGTGCTGAATCTGGTATCAATGTTTATAATAGACCAGCATCATTTGGTTTCACGACCTTTGGTTCATTCTTCTTTGATGTATGGAATAATGGTATTAATACACCTGATAATTTTGAAGTAGATATTACTAAAAATCCTCAGTTCTTTGATAGACAATTACTTGTTACATCTAATGTTACTGTAATGGGTGGAAATATTCTTCCTCGTAGATCTTATGTTAATGTTGGTGATACTTATAACATAGATGATTTAGTTTATGGTGCTATGAAAGCTAAAGATATTTCTCATTTCTATGGTATCAGTGAATTAGATCCAATCCCAGCAGAACCCACAAATGTGACTCCACGAGTTTATTTAGCTAAACAAGTTAACTCAGGAAATAGTGTTGGTTATCTTAGAAATGCAACAACATATAATAAGTCATACGTTAATCAGAGTTATACTAATGCAATAGTTTATAATCCATCACAGGATTATGCAGATTTCATTACTGGTAATGACTGGAATACTAATGATGTAGTTACTCACGAATTTGATTATAAACCTCGTGGCAACATGTATTATGCTTACTATGGCTTTACTAATAGTATTGCTGATAAAGCTGACTGGAGAGCACATTACGTTAATAAGTTTAATCAATTATTTAATAATGAAGGAGCAGGACTTACAGATAAGACTATAGAAGTATTTGCAAGCGCATATCCTTTCTTTGATGTTCAGTATAATTCTGCTGGAGAAAATACAGTTCCCAGTGAATATAATAACTGGATGGACATTGAACGAATGAAAGCTGTTGCTTCATTTATGAATACTGATGTAATTGGTAATCTTATCCCATCAGTCGCAAATAGTGCTGACAACGGTTTCGCTAATGCTCTTCCAGCAATTAACTGGAAGTATAGAGAAGGCCAACATGTATTACCGTTTGGTTATACTAATCCTGCAGCTGCAATATATAATTTCAATGTTTACGGACAGTCAGTATTCTCTCTTGGTAAAGAGTGGCAATCATTCGCGTCTGCATCATTTAACAGATTAACTACTGCTGTATTAACATATCCTGATTATGAAAATAATAAACCAAATTATTATCCATATATGGATGGAACAACATTTGGTGTAACATCTAAAGGATTCGAAATAACTGAGTTCCAGTTTATCAAATCTCAAAATTATTATTCACCAGATTTTAATCCGACATTGATGCCGATGAGAAATCTTGATATTTTAACAGGAGACTTAATTCCTGAGCAGAATACTGTATTAAGATATTTTAACTCAAACCATGAAGTATACATGGGTACTAAAGCATCTAAAAGTGATAATATTGGAGTTATGCACTGGTACGGATATATAATGCCGTCAGCACCAGCTCTTGGTTCAAGTACTAAGAGATTTAGTGACGGTTATTTCAACAGACTTTCAGTAAGATTTGCCGGTCAGCATGATGAAACGATTCTGTTTGAAGATAAAACATTCCATAGACAGGAATCTCCTGAATATAATTTTGATTTGCCGAGTGATAAATCTAATAGATATCCTCAATATATTTTCGGTCAAGATACTCATGACTCTGGTTATATTGAGTTTATCAATCAACCACATAGAGAAGATCCTAATACATTCTCTCGTTTTGTAATGGAGCCTACTGGCGGTGATGATAGAGCTGTTGGATATTCTGGGGCAAGCGCTAAGAAAACTATTGCTCACTCTATGATGTGGAATCACTCTATAAAGATTCCTGATGCTGCAAATAAATATAATTATGACCAGAGAATGGATGATATTAATCCGTTTACTATTCTTCCTCAGATGGCATTTGAAGAAACAACTTCATTTGATACTTCTAACATTCCATTAGAAACAAGACCAATTGTTCGTTTTGGTGACGGTCAAGAATATAAATGGATTCCAACAATCGATCTCGGTGGGTTCTATGCAGGACACCGTAATCCGACGAATGCAGCTATGGCTAACCAAGTTACTGAAGAAGGTAATAACTATAGTCCTACATATCTGTATGAGTTCCGTAATGTGTATTCTATGGATGCTTGGATTTCAAATAGACTTAATGTAACATTTATTAATGGTACTTGGAATAGTAACATGATCGGTCTTGAGACTGATATTGTTCCAGTTTATAGTTATATTGACATCGGTAATAAGTATTATAAATTCAGAGACGCTTATATGACGACTATTAATCTCATATATGACTCTGCTGATTATTCTAATTCACTTCTTGTACAAGAATCTGAACGTCAACTTGTTTTTAATAACATTACTCGCGATAGTATTAACGGTCGTGAAAATAATATTGAAAATAATTTCTTCATGAAATTCGGTGGACTTTCAAGATATGAATTTGCTTCTGAAAATGTTGGATATAACAATGACTCATATATAAGAACCAAAGCTATGTCAACACATACTTGGGATTACACAGAGTATAATACATTCCAGATTGATTGGGGTTGGGATTATACACCAGCTGAAGTAAGTCAGTGGACTAATGGATCACCTTTTGATGATTATAAGATTAGATTCCAGATACTTCCTCAGATGGCAACAATTGATGGTATTAATTATCCTTATCCGACTATGGACTTAGGTGGATATGATGAGACTCTTGATAAACCAAGATTCTTCCATACTGTTCACCAGTGGCATGTTAAGACTGGTACTATTGGTGTTCTTGGGTCTGCAGAATCAACTGGTACAGATAATAGAGCGGTTGATTTCTTAAATTCAATTGCATTCCACGGTGGTATTAAAGCTAAATTCGGTGCTGGAGCAACAGGTACTTGGACAGGTGCTTGGGACCCAACTCAGAAATTTGCTCACGCATTATTTAATGATGCGTCAACATTTGCTGGATCACTGCACTTCTTCGATGACAAATATTTAAGTGATGCAGCGACATCGTGGGCTGCAGAATATTCACAAGAATTATTTGGAGTTAATTACTTAAAATCTGAAATTTACACTAAAGCTGCTGATATTTCAAGAGCTATGAATATTCGTAACCAGATTTATGGTGTAACATATAATGTTAAAAACGATGGTCTTACAGAAGAAGAAAGAGATCAGTTAAGAACTACAGGTCAGACCAAAGTTAAAGGTATTTATGGTGTTCACATGTTACAAGGTGAAGTGTCAATGTATACATCATCTGGTATTACATCAGGAAGTACATCTACTACATATCTTCCAATTTATGTGGCTGGTGACTTATTACCAACTATTACTACGCTTACAACAAGTTCAGGATCAGGAACATTCGGAATAGTTAGTACAAGAAATGAGATTTATTCTAGTCTTGGTGCACCTGGTCAGGAATGGGAAAGTGTTTGGTCAAGAAATATGTTTGTTCGTTCACTTTATGTTCGTAATATTGATGAAGGTATCAAAGGTATAATAAACACAGACATACTTATTGCTGATGAGATTCAGACCAATACTTTAAATATGAACTTTAATTTAATAAATGATGTTCAACAAATTACTGGTAAAAATGTTGTTATTAATACTGGATATAATAATGATGGATATAACTTTGGTGTTAATATTGATTATGAAGATTATGATTATAGTTTAATTACTACTAGTCCCGATGACAATAATTATTTGGTTAATCAAGTGGAGAATTATTTCAATATAACTGGAACTGGATTAGATCAAAGATTCAAAGTAACTAAAGTACTACCAAATACTGCTAAATATAAAGTTAAAGATAGTAAAATAGATGTTAATTATTCTGACGGTATATCATTATCACATAACTATATTAATTTTACTGGAAATTCATCTAATACAACAGTTACAAATTATTTGAGTATAACAAGTACTGGAGTAATAATTAAAAAAGAAACTTCTGAATCAGTAAAAGGTTCTGTAAAATTTGATGGTCCAAATATTTACATAGAAAGAATAACACCAGGAGGAACTACATATTATAAATCAGAAAGAGTAACAATATTAGTTGATGAGAGTGGATCAAGTGTATTTAAAAATATATACGCATTAGTTGAGTATACTCCAGACCCATAATAAATATTTTTATTTATTGAATAAACAGTAAATTCAAATTATAAATAAACACAGGAGATGAGATAATATCAAATCTCCTGTTTGATAATATTTTATAAGTGTTTTATTTACATTGAAGGAGAAAGCTCATGACTTTCAAGAAAAAAAATTTGGTTAACATTGAAGCCGCTATCCGTGCTCTTCTTGACGGTAAGTCAAAATCAAAAAAACTTGCATACGCTCTAGTTAAGAATTCTAAAATTCTTGAATCTGAAGTAACAGCAATTAAACAGGCTTATGATACTGAGAGCGAAAGCTATAAAGAGTATCTCGGTAAGCTTCGTGATGTTTATAATAAATATGGTGCTAAAGATGCAAACGGTAATGTTAAACTTACTCCCACTGGTTTTGAACTTGCAAAAGAAGAAGATCGTGAAGCAGTAACTAAAGATATTTTGTCTCTTGAAGAAGACTATAAAGAAGCTCTTGAAGCTCGTGCAAAAGAAATGGAAGAATATCAAGCGATGCTTGAATCTGAAATTGAAGTAGACCTTCAACCAATTGATTTTGAAGATCTTCCAGATGAAATCAATCCTGAAATCATGTATATCCTCGATGAACTTATAACAGCGCCTAAATAAGGATATAGATTATGTCAATTGGAGCTAACCCAACGATAAATACTTTTCATGATAGTAATTTTAAAGTTATTATTTCAAATATACCTACATTACAGTATGAAAATGAAATTTCTCTTTATCATAATTTCATAAGAAGTGTTTCTATTCCTGGGTTCTCCATTGATATGATTATGTCTGAATGGAGGGGTGAACATTATCTCAATCCAGGTAGTCATAAAAATAATGAATTAGGTGATTTAACGATTACATTTAAATTGACAGAAGATTTAATGAATTATTTTTATATGGCAGAATATATTATGAATATGCGGTATGAACATATTGATAATACAGATGATCCTGGTAAAAGAATGAAAATGAATTTTATTAAAGCTATTGATATAGATATTCTTAATAATTCAAAAAATAAGATTGCTAATATAAAATTTAGCAGATGTTTCCCAGTAAACATTTCAAGTCTTGATTTAGATTATACCAATGGAAATGAAGTAGACTTTACTGTAACATTTAAATTCACAGAGATAAATTTTACCCCTACGCAACAATCTGAGTAGGAGGTATTATGATTGGTGTATTAGTAGAACCTATTATGCACGAAAAAATCATAAAAGAAATGTTGTCTCGTATTGGTATAGCTAATACTAAAGACCATATCTTATACCCATCCTGCTATCTAACTCGAATCGATAATCAATATGTGATAGTTCATTTTAAAGAACTATTTCCGTTGCTTATTGAAGACGGATATAGCGATTTGAGTGATGACGATTTTTCTAGACGAAATACAATTGTAGGACTTTTGGAATCGTGGGATATGATTAAGATAGTAGATGGGAATTTCGTAAAGTCTTACAAACATCTTTTTATTCTTAAAAAAGAGTTAAAACAAGATTGGACGATTTATGATAAAATTAATATTGGGTCTCTAAATGAATATGAAGAGAACAATAACGATTAAACAGTGAGTTTTATTTTATGAAATTGAAAAAGAAATTGAGTTTTCTCGTTTTTAACTTTGGTCATTCCAGATTAAAAAATTTATGGCACACAATGAACTGTGTCGCAAAAATTAGAGAAGATAATCCAGAACTGGATAAAGATATTGAATTTATTGTTATTGAACATGGTGAACACGAATATTCTAAAAAACATGCAAATAAAACAGGTTTTGAATATGTTTACTACTTTGACCCGTTATTAACTTCACACCGTAGTTCATTACGAAATAAGGCTGTAGAAGAATCTAATGGTGAATGGGTAATTCTTCATGATAATGATATAATTCCAACACCAGACTTTTTCAATAGAATTTTAGAAATAGTCAATACTGAAGATATTGGTATTGACTATTTCTCAAATTTCAAAGACGTTATAAATCTGACAGATAAACTTACAAATATTCTTATAAGAGATCTTGATAAGAAAATTAATAAATTTGATTTCGGATATATCAACGGAACAGATCCAAATGTAACAAATAATTTTAAAGGCTGCGATGTAAGACCTCATGGATTTTTCACATTTACAGAAGCAACTGGTGGTAGTTTTACTATTAGAAAATCTGTGTATGAGACATATAAATTTAATGATGAATACGATGGGTGGGGTGCAGAAGATAACGCATTCAAACTTGATGTAGTCTCTGGTATTGGTTGGGAACGATTTGGAATGATAGATCAAACTTTGTTACATTCATACCACGCAATTGGAACATTCGATTATAACACTGGAAATATGATAATTAATGATTATAGTTTAAAGAAAAATAGAGATCTATTTTTTACTAAATTAGGTAATTCTGAAATTGGAGTTATTGCTCAGGATTATTTATGTGTAAATCATTTTGCTCATAAAGATTTAATAATAGCTATTCCTAATATTTTAGATAACGTCGGACTTATTGATTGTATCTCTGAATTATAAAATTAGTAATGGAAACATTTCTATCAAAATATAAATACATATATAATTGATAGAATAATGCTATCTATGAATTAGATATTAAATTTAATAGGAGATATAATTATGGCAAAATATTCGACGCCTGGAGTGTATCTTAAGGAAATAGATAAATCTGAAGTGCTGTTGTCTGCCTCTACTGGAGGTGCTGCTACAGTTATTAAGAGTTCTCAGGGTCCTATGTGGCGCCCAATTACTCTTAATAATACAAGACAGCTAAAAGGTATTTTCGGAAGTCCTACACTCCCAGAAGAAAATGAAAATGGCGATCCAGTTGTACCTAATTATGGTTATGGACTTTATGCAGCAAGTAACTATCTTGCTGAAGCTCAAGGTCTTACCGTAGTTCGTGGTGCAGATGGTCCTCATGTTATTACCAATGATGTCGATACTGGTAAATTAAGAGATTACACTTATGCAACTCAGACTTATGGATTTCACACAACAACTGGATTGTTTACAAGTGAATATCCTGATCCAACAAATCCAGATGCAAACATAATTCATGAAATTGCAGCTCAGCTTCGTCCTAATTCTATTTCTTCAATTCTGGCAATTGAAGATACAGCAAGTGGAAACTGGGTAACCGATAATATTACAAAACCAAACTTTGGATTTGCGTTCTCAGGTGGTCCTGGTGGACAGGGATATAATGTTGGAACATCAGTTGAGTTTTTCTATGCAGGATGTCCGTGGCAGTATAAATTTGATGATGAAGACAAAATAGATACTCTTATGAGTATGTTTGATTCTCTTGGATCAGGTAATATGACTGAACAAGAAATTGCTGATTACATTACTGAAAATGAATTAGTTGCACCTCTTGTATTCCAAGTAAAAGTTTATACAAAAAATGCAAGTAGCCTTTGGGGTAAATTTACAAAAACAGATCTTTCTGCTCCTGTAGAAGTATTTGAATGTAATGCTACTTCTCGTAGTCTTAGAACAGAACAAGGCGCATCATTATTTATTACTGATGTAATAAATGGTAATTCTGGTTACATCTATGCAAAATATCTTAAGAAAATCGAAGCTATTAATGTAGTTAATCAGATCACTAACCGTGTTTCATATACTGCAATTAATTATGATATTCTTTCTGCAAGTACAGTTCCTACACAGATAAGATTTAATGGTGTTACTGAGTTTGATAAAGAAACATCTATTACTAAGTATGGATATAAATACGATGTAACAAATACTAATCCAACTCCTGGATGGGTTTATGATCCAGTAGATCCTACTAAGCTGTATGATTTTGAACTTCCAGTACAGAAAGATGAAACAGAAGTACCAGACGGTTCACTTAGAGATGCTAAAGTAGATTTTACTGCTACTGATCCAGATCAGCCATTAACTCCTATTGGTGTAAATGATCGTGGTTGGTTTCCAGCAATTTATCAAGGTGTTACTGTAGGTGATGCAACAACGGCATCATACGAGTTCGGTTATAAACCGTCTGACCTTGTAAAATTCACTGATAATAAAGATACATTGATTCAGTTTAATGTAAGTCCAGCAGTAGTTCAGATAATTGATAGTAAACCTGTTACAGCTCCGTTGGTAGAGTTTAATTATCCTGAAGTTATTCTTTGGGACACAAATAATACTTATGTTGCAGCTGATTATGGTCCTGAAATTAAACTTGTTGAAGATGCTACTACTGTTCTTACACCGCTTGATCCATTAACTAATGATGGTGGGACTCTTGTTGGTATTCTTAATACTGATACAGCAGCAATCGCTCAGATTCCTACAAATGAAGATTATTTCGGGACTACACAACCTGTTTATGATCCTTCATCTGTAATGTATTGGTTAGAAAAAGTTAAAGCTGGTAAACCATATAGTATTACTTATACTGATGTTGATACTACTCCAGTAAAAACAGTAAATCTTTATACTATTGACGATGAACAAAGAGCTAAAACTATAATTGATTTTATAAAAGCTGCTGATAAAGCACGCAAAGATACTGAAACTGATTATAATCGTGTTATTGCTGAAATAACTGTTGATGCAGCGTCTCAAGTTAAGATATTTAAAATTGATCCTGATAATTCATCAAGTGTTATTGAAGGTATTGCAACAAAACAAACTAAAGAAGTCACAGACCTTTCTGGAATTACTTCTTATGTTAATACTTTTGATCCTCTTACTGATAAAGTTGTTGAAATAGATCAAAATGCAGATGGACTTGGAGGAACAATTGATCTTCCATCTTATTATTCAGTTCTTCGTTTAGTTGATGCAACAACTGAATCTGGTGAGTTATTTATAGGAAATCACCTTAATGGTGGTAGTGAGCCTGATGTTGACTATGACCATATTGACGATGAAGGTGTTGAAGCTGCCTGGATGCTTTTGAGTGATTCTGAAAAGATTATTGCTCCACATCTTCTTGTTCCTACATGGAAAAATGAACTTAAACAATTTGTAAACAAAACTATTACTCCTAAACGTAAGAGAGACTGTTTACAGATTTCTCAGTCTGGGTCAATAACTGTCGCCATGGGTGGTACTAACTATGACCTACGTGGAGATTTGCATGCAGAAAAGATTATTGCAGCTGAACTTTATGGATATCCTAACTCTTCATATATCGGTCTTTACTGTGGATGGTCACTCGTTGTAGATGCGTCTAATGACCGTGAAGTATGGCTTCCAAATGCGATCTTTGCTTCTCAGGCTATTGCTCGTACAGATAATGTTGCAAATGTTTGGGATGCTCCTGCTGGTCAGACTCGTGGTGTTATTCCTGCACTTCGTCAGAAATTCGATCTGAATGATGATGAAATCGGAAAACTGTATGACAACAATATTAATGCTTGTAAAGAATTCCTTGGAATCGGTGCTGTAATCTGGGGTCAGAAAACTGCTCAGAGAAAAGCATCAGCTCTTGACCGTATTAATGTTCGTAGAACACTTCTTTTCATTGAAAAGACTGTTCAGTTGTTCTTGAATCCTCTTGTACTTGATGTGAACAATACTCCTGAAGTTCGTCTTAGAGTATGGAATCAGATCAATAACTTCCTTCAGAGTATCAAAGCTCAAGG
>JACCEC010482785.1_pt1 | contig 15640 bp, 21 predicted proteins | sample 7450121 | NCBI WGS metagenome assembly JACCEC01 (sample SAMN15323455, study PRJNA562643) | freshwater metagenome | isolation source: river surface water | place: USA:Blue River Watershed | collected 2017-08-18 | reverse complement strand
TTCACCGCGCAATGCAGCGCCAATCGCTGTGATTGCTTCCTCTGGGGTTGTGTTGTTAAACGATGCCAGGTCGGTTGACAGGGTCACAAAATCGGTTGTGAACGTTGCCAGATCATCGCCAGCCAATCCAGCTGCTTTTCCGAATGTGCCAAATACGCCTGCCGCGTCGAGGACAGATTGTTTTGATTGGCCAAGGCTTGTTGCGGCGGTGGATGCAAAGTCTTTAATGCTTTTTGATGCGCGCCCAAAAACAACGTTTACTTTGCTTGTTGATTCTTGGAAATCTGATGCTGCGTCAATGGCAGGTTTGATGACTGCGGCAATTGATCCGATTGCTGCGGCTGCTGGAATCGCTGCACGTTGCAACAGAAACATTGCCTTTGAGCCTGTGCCTTGCAATGTTGCAAATTCGGCTTTGGCGGCGTTGATGCCTTTCGGATTGAATTCCGAAATGATTGGAATTTTAATTGCCATCAATAACCAAATTTCTGTTGACTTCCGCCATTACATCGCCGACCAAGTCAACCACAGCGCCTTGAATTTGTATTGCATTTGATTCGTACGCTGGCCACATTGCCCGGGATGCGTTGCCATAGCCTTTGTTCATCAGGTTTTGCACAAATTGGGATGATGCGTTGTTGCGACCTGCAATGTCGAATATTGAACCCCAACCTGTGCGTTGCTGAACCATGAACACGGCGACCTCATCAGTTCTACTTTTTCGCGTGTTGATCTTTGCAATTACGCCTTTTTTGACAAGGCCGCCATCCCAACCGCCTAAACGTGCATGTGGGCGCGCCATGTGAGACAACGGCGCTTCCGATGGGAACTTGGCTTTTGCCTGCACGACGACAGGCTTCACAATGTCTTTGTAGCGCTTTGTGAATTCGCGACGCAATTTAGGGTTGACTTTGTTCAGTTCTTTTAGCGCGGCTTGCACACCAAACACGTTGACTGAAGTTGTAACGCTCATCGCCTTTTATCCTTTGACTGGTCATTTAAAACACTAATGACGGTCAGCAGGTCGCGTGTGTCAAATTCTATGTGCGGCGGCCACCACCCTACTGAAACCAGCAATTCTGCTAGTTGTTTTCGGTAAGTTCCCCGCCCGTATGGTTTGGGTTTGTTTGATCCACCGCTTCGATTTCCATGTCTGGGTGATTGTCCAGCCATTGTTTTGCTGTTGGCTCGATCTTTTGACCGCTTAACTTCAACATGAAGTGCGCCCAAAAAACCATGTCCATAACGCCGATTCCTCGGCCGTCAGAAACTTTGCGGTTTTCTTGTTTTTCCCATTCCGCGATGCACAACAAATTTGTTGATACTTCGTGAACCTGACCGTTTGGTGTCGGGGTAACTTTCAGTTTGATTTTCACTTTGTCTCCTTGTGTCGGGCCAAGTGATGGCCGTTATCAGCTGACGCTTAACGCTCCGCCAGTGAAACTAAGGTCCACTGTGCTTAATTCGCCCAAAGCCCCGTTAATCACAGGCATACTCTCCAGATAACAATCGGCCAGGGTGAACACCTTCGTTACAGCACCTTCAACAACAGTTGCAACAACGGTTGTGCGTGTGCCGACTAGCGATGCCAAAGTCTGGTAAGTCTCGCTTGCTGCGTAGGATTGGAACAAGGTCATCGTACATTCGTTATTGTACAAACCCCCCGTGTAGGTCCTGCCTGTATCGGTTAGCGTAGTTTTATCCAGGCTCTCCCGCAATTGCGTAAAAACGATGCCTGTGCATTGATCGACGAGCGAAACACTGTTGACAGTCAATGCTGACAAATTCGAGAGATAAGTGGTTGTTGCCATGTGGGGTTACTCCTTTGGTTCTTTCTTGATAGTAGGTGATTTTTTCGGCTTGTCGGTGGATTCCTCAACAATAAAACCGCCAGCGATTAGCGCTTCAATGTTGATCCCTTGGGTTGGCTCAAATTCGTCGCCAACCGTTCCAACCTTTGGTGAATTGATTATGTACTTCACAGACTGCTCGCTTCCATGTTGATAATGACTTCATAGCAAGGGTACAACGCGCCGCCAATCTCAATGGATGATGGGCGACCCTCTGTGATGGCCACGTTCTTTCCAAGTAACTGTGCAGTCATGTTTAACAACTTGCGTTGCGCGTCAAGGTTGAACGGCCCCGGCACGATCAATTGAATTGGGAATTGCAGCTGGATTCGCTTGTTGGTCATCAACGGTGTTGTGAACGATGGCGCATTAATGAATGCACACGGGGGTTGCATGTTGCGCGGATCGGTGACAATCGTGATGGCTGGCGAAATTGTCCCAAGGGTTGTTGCCAGATCATCCACCGCCTTGTTTAGTAGGTCGGTGTAAGCGGTTGGCATTAGGCCACCTGGGCGCGTGAGATGCCGACTAACTGCATCACCATTGCTGACAATGCAACAGGGGGTTGGCTTCCCATGTCATTAAACGAACTGAAAGCGTCAACTGATCCGCGTTGGCGGTAAAGCGCGCCGCCGTACATGATCGTTCCAAGTTTTACATCCTGCGATGGAACAGTGGTCAGGCTGTCGCCTGTGTAACCGCTTTCCTGCCGTCTGCGCCAAATAAAATTGTTTGCCGCTGCCGCACAGATCGTTAGAAACGTTTGATCGCCTGCCGTTGCTGTGGCCAAATACAACCAATCGGAAATGTCGTTGGCTGTAATCCATGTGCAGGTTTGCGTATAGGTCACAGTTCCAGTTGCTGGGCCTCGATCAACGTTTGATCCTGTGACCGCGTACAGCACCTGATTTGGAATTGGTGTGAATGCGTCAAAGGTCAAATCGCCTTGGCCGTCAACGCCCGTGAACAAGTATTCAGGGCAATCGTAAACAGTAAACGTGCCATTGAATGGCGCGCCTACTGCTCCGACTGTGATTGACTGGCCGACTTCAATTTCTGTGGGGGTTAGTAATTGAATAACGGCGTAGTTGTCTAACAACTGTTTATGTGTGACCGAATATGTAGCCATGGCGGTTAGGCCGCCTTTCTACTAAGCGACGGTGATTGATTGTACGAACTGGCTACCTGCAACCGCCGATGGGTTTTGGGCATCCTGAACGAATGTTGCAAAGTAACCGTAGTAAGAGAACGTGCGAGCCAACAGATCAGGCACTTCGACTGAACGCATGCCCTGTTGTGCTTCGTAGAATTCTACGGCTGGCCCGTGAACTACAAGCATTGTTCCGCTTGCTGCGTTGCCATCAACGATGATTTCCAAACCAAGTGGGTTCATTCCTGACCATGAAGCGGCCGATCCTGCACCAAGGGTGTTCTGACCGATAAGGCCAGGTGCGCCAATGGCTGGAAATACTGGTCGGTTTACATCGTCTACCTGACTGCCCAGTTTGCGCCATACGTCAACTGACACGACGAGATGGGTTGGGAACAAGTTGGTTGATGCTGAAATGTTTTCTGCTGCACCATAAATGCCCGTGATCAACGATGACACGTCGCCTGCGGTAACAGTCCAGGTGTAACCCGAAGTCTGCTTTTGTGCAACGAGATAATCAACTGCGATGTCGTTTGTTTGCTTCAGATATTGGCCTGCGAGGTCATTCAAGATGACGTTCATTGCTGCAGGATCTGTGAAGTCCATTGTCTGTTGCGCAATTTGGATCGAGCCTGCAACGGTCTGACGGGTCACCGTGTTTGCTGCAAGAACCATTGTCTGCGAAGTAACTGCTGTTCCCTGCGTGTTCTGTTTTCCAGCTGCGGTTGGCGTGGTGATGCTTGGGCGCGTGAATGAAATTCCGCTTCCCTGTGGCATTGCGCGTGTGCCGAATGCTGAAACAGTTGGGCGAATGAAGTTGTAGTTCTGGAACACTGGTCCAAGAACTGGAACTGGCAAGAGACCCGGGGTGTCACTGGTCAAGTCCTGTGATACTGCTTCAATTGCTGACTGGTTGCGTCGCGCTGCATCATGGAATGCTGCGTTTACTTTGCGGAATGTGTCTCCGCCAATGTGCATTGCAGCAAGATATTCACCTGCTGATGGCATTTTGAATTCGCGCTTTGATTCAGCGAATACAACTGGGGAAGTTGGAATTGCTGCTTCGATTGGGGCTTCTGCGGACATGTTTTCTTTCTCCTGTTCTGGAACTTCTATTTGAATATTAGTGATTTCGGTTTCTTGTTGTGGGATACTCTCTGGCTCGCTCGCGGCGACTTGCGTGATGACGGCATCGGCGAATGCTGGGCGGCCAGTGACTAGCGATAATTCGATCCACTCTCCAGCCTGCACAATCATTGTTCCGTCGTCTTTGATCTTGAATTTTGTTGGATTTACGCCAACGGAAACGCTGTCAATCACGCCGTCAAGGCTTAGTTGTAGTGCTTCCTCGGCGCGTGAAGTTTTGCTGAAACGTGCGGAAAACATCATGCCTTCAGGAGTTTCTACGCGCTCGGTGACAATGCCAACGGCCTGTTCTGAATCGTGGTTGACATACAGTTTTGGTGCTTTGCCGTCGGTTGGCAGACTGCCTGCTTCAAATATGACTTTTGTTCCGTCGCTTACGGTTGCGGCAACGCCGTATGGAACGGCTACGCCAGAAACTGTGCGTGACGGTACGCCTTCAACTTTTGATGCGTCAAGTGTGAGGTCGTGCGAAATTAGTTTCAACATGTTTCTAGTCTGACTCCATAGTTGGGGTTTGTGGTGGATTCATTTCCTCTGGGTCGTCGTATTCGCCCATTTCGCCATCAATCATTTCTGCCAAATACGATTCCACATCGAATTTCACGATTGTTCCTTGTGGCAAAACGTTATTCATTGACAGGGTTTGTTCAATTGCCAGCATGTATGAACGCGCCGCGAAAACGAGCAGATCCATTCGAGCGCCCTGGTTGGATTGGTAACTGTACGAGCCGATCGAATTTCCGTTGAGGAAGAATGGCACGTTGCACATTCTGGCCGCCTCTTTGGACTGGTACTCCGCGGCTTCGTTCAACATCATTTTTGATGCGTCAACATCGGTTGGTTGCCATTCAACGAATTGGTTGATTGCTGCAATTTGGTTGGATTTGCGCGCCTGTTCAAATGACTGTGCCAAATCAGAAAGTTCTTGCGACGATAAAGGTTCGCCAGTGGTTCGCAAAACGCCAGCAGGCAAGGCTGAACTTGCGTTGCGTAAACGTGCCTGTTCTAGTGCCAATGATGTTGCGATAATTTGTTCTGATTGATACAAAATGCCTTGATTGCCACCGATGATTTGAATTACATCGTCGGTTGGTAGTTGTGCGCCTTGGAAATAAATTTCGTTTGATTTACCGAATGCAAAAACTGGCCCTGACATGTCAAGCGTGTTGACCATTGCTGCCGGCAATCTTGTGAACGACGCAGGTAGGCCGTCGCTAGTTCTGCTGCTAACCCAGAGGAAGCAACGACCGAAAAACATGAGGTCATCCAGAACCCATGACATGAAAGCGGAATAACTAAGTTGTGGGTCTGGCTGATGCAACCATGATCGAGGGGCAATTGGTTCATCAACCATTTCTTTTTCTACATCATCCCAGCGTCTGCGATACATGCACAACGGCGTTGACGCTAAAACTGATGCGATCAAGTCGCGACTGCGATTTATAGTTCCAACTTGCATTGCGCGATCACGCGCTGTTCCCTGAATGTAAGAATAATATTCGCCAATTGATTGCGCGCCTGAACCGTTGCCCGTGTAGTAAGTGCCACCTGCTGCCGCTTGAACTTTTGGTTCGTCTTGTGAGATTGCGGCTTTTGTGATGCCTTTTTTGAACAGCGCCATGTTTTTAGTTTCTCATATCTGTCGGAAGTTAGGTGGCATTGGCCCTAAGACATATCCGATCCCGACGAAAGGTAAGCAAGGGCCAACGCCGATATGACTTTACCTATTTGGAACAGCGATGATGGGTTTTCCTGTGATGACTGGGCGACTGGCTAAAGCGGCTGCCCAAACCATGCAACGAGCCAACGCAATTTCGCCTGGGCTTCGCTGCGATGACAAAGCAATTGATGATTCCGCTTTCACGGCAACTGCGCGTTGGACATGTTCGGAAAGTTGCTTTGATCCGTCATGAACCAACAAGCCTTCAAAAATCATGTTTTTTACGCCTTGGGTGTAACGCACAATTTCGCCGTATCCGACAATTTCTGTTCGTGTTTGATATTGGGTCGGCCAATGAATTTGAATTGATGGCGAAATAAGAAACCGAACGTTTGTTGCTGTTAGTTGCGCGACTTCGGCAAGCATTCCAGAATAGGTGTCGGCCACGAAAGCAACGGTCACGGCAACCCTGCGATCTGGCAGCTGGACAGCGCGCACCCCAAAATATCGTGAATCGTCTAATGAAACTTCAATTGCGCAAAATCCGCCGTCTGGAATTGGGTCGTTGTATTCGAGCGCTGGCCAAACCCCGGGCGGAATCCAACCTTGATCGCTGGCCACCCAAAGGTTGCATGATGCGCGCAAAAACTGGGCGCGGTTTGGGTTCAATGATTCGGCGCGCAACGTTTCAAGGCTGATGGTTCGCCCCAAACTTGGGTTTCCCCAAATCCACGTTGATTCTTGGTTTACATCCAATGACGGGTCGGGTGAGAATTCGGCGAAATAAAAACTGGATGTTTTGTTTTGGTCTATTGCGCGCAATCCTTGTTCGCGCCATCGTTTCATTGCGATTGATGCTTCAGTTCCAGCAGTTGACCACATTGAAAGCAACGGTGATCGTCTGGCGCGCTGTGATGGGATCAAACCGCCGTCTATCGCTTCAGGGGAAATGTCCCAGATTTCGTCGGCAACGATCAGGTCGTTCGATGTTCCGTGGCCCACGTTTGGTTTCGCTGCTCGAATAGTCCAGCGCGTTCCGTCAGCCATTGTGACCGCATTCCGCCCATAAGCCTTAACAAGACGCGCCCCAAACTTGACTTCCAATGTGTCGGCGAGCAAATCAAACAAAGACACGGCAAGGTCAAGACGGTTCGCGGTAGTCAACACGGTTTGTTTCTGCCCCCGTATTTTTGGCATTTCTGTTAACCACCAACCAACCAGCGCGGCCAGCGCCGTTGACTTCCCGTTCTGTCGCGCAGTAGAAACCAACGCAACACGGTTCAACAAATCACCGTTTTCGTCATGAAGCAACTGCTGATCCAAAACGTGCTGTTGCCAAGGGAACAAATCAACCATCAAATGCTCACTAGCCCATACCCCAACCTGCGGCCCGTACGATCCAGCCGCATCAGGGCAAGGACTTTCCAATCTCGGCTGATCCTGGCTAGTTTCGGCCAGTTCAGACCTGTTCGGGGATAAGGGAAAGCGAGGGGCTCGGGGGCTATGTTTTTCCAATAAAAAAACCGATTCCGAATTTTTTTTTGAATTGAGAACGGAATTTCGTTTTTGTTTTCTTTGTGCTGTTGTTTTGTTTTTTAGTATTGCTCCGCGCTTTGCATTGCATGGTTTACATGAACTGACGAGGTTCTCTGGCGAATCGTCGCCGCCTTCCAGCACTGGGATTAGGTGGTCGGCTTCGGTTGCAGGGTTGCCGCACCAATGACATTGGGGGTTTGTTTCTAGCAGTCTGCGTCGAGCGTGTGCGTAGGCCTTGTTGTTTGTTGTGTGTTGACGTGGCATCTCACGCGCTTCGCTTGTGCTGACGCGGCGCTTGCGCGCCTTGTCCGTGGTGGGGGTGGGGGGCTGTCATGTCGGGCTTGGCCTTTCGTGTTCTGTTTGTTTACTGTATGTCATTTGTTGTTGTGATGTGAACAGTTGTGTGAATGCTCCACCCTCTGGCTTGCCCAACCCAGATCCCTATTGCTTCACTTCATCAGTCTGTTTACTGATCGCCCGATCGCATTGCCCAAATCATTTCGTCTTGCATGATTCGAGGCGCGACCGTCTACCCACGTTGCCGTGTGTCACCAACTGCCGTGCGAATGGCTTAGGTCATGAATGCTGGCTGAGCGTCTAGACACCCGACTTAGCCCCGCATCAATCACACGAGGAACCAGCGTTATTAAGTTTTTACATCCTTGGATTGCTTAAAGTGTAAAGAATGTACTCCATGTCGGATGGCTTCCAAACGGCAGCGTGACATCCAGCCAGTTCGCAAGCATTCAACCAAATCTTTTGGCCCGGGGTTAGTTTTCCTTTTTCTGCCTTTAGTTCAATCACTAATGGCCGACCGCCTTGGAATGGGTGAACCATAAACAAATCAGGGAAACCTGTGTCGCCTTGAACGTGTGTTGCCCAAGCGCCGCGCCTGTTCATTGACGGTAAATCGTGATGCACTAGCCAGCCATAACGTTTGGCGATGCTGATCACCATGTCTTTGAAATCGGCTTCGCTGATCTTTGGGTCAAGTTTCATTACAGCGTTTCTGACCAAATCTTGTCTGCAAGGTGATTTATTGCCCATCTGATCTTTTCTTTGCTGCGGTTTTGATCATCAGAAAATTGGTTATAAACAACCTGCAAACGTTCAATTGCGTCAAGCATTTCATCCAATCTCATTTCAAAGCCTCGATCACTGCGCTCGCTTCATGTGATTTCAATAGTTCCAGCACCGCTTCATCGCTGTTCAACGTGCGTTGGATTAGTTCCAACAGGCGTAAATCGTCAAGCCCTGCATCCTTGGCCAGTTTCTTGATGTAGCCAATCTGTTTCGGTGTGGCAAACGCGCCCTGGGGTGTGTGAACAGGTTTGGTTGACCCGATCGGTGAAAGCGTGACCTGACTATCCGATCGGGCCACCTTGGACATCTCCTCACGGGATGGCCTTTTGCCCTGCGTGGCAAACACAAAGTTAGCGCAAGCGCGCCCAATCGCTGATGTTTCGCAATTCTCAACAAACGATGTTGCGTTCACGCCGCGGTCAGTTTTTATTTCCTCTGCCCAACCTGTCGCGACTGGGTCTCTGTCATCTTTGTCTGCATATAGTTCGGCATAAAACACGCAAGCGTCGCCTGTGTAGTTCAACATTTGGGTTCGCACCCGACCGTTTGGATGTGCTTCCCAAAAACGCGCTAAGCGTGATTCAACGGTTTCGTAGTTGCTTAGATCAAATGCCATCAGCAAACCACCCAAACAATTGCGTTGCGACCGTAACGTGTTTTGCGACGTGCGCCGCTGTCCATGATATAGCCGTCTTTGTGTAAACCGTTGATGCGCGCAGAAACAGATTGTGCAGGCAACAACAACAATGTTGAAATTTCGTCTGCTGTCATTCCTTTTGCTTCGCTTTTTGCAGCCCATTTAATCCAAAAATGGATTAGTTCACGTTGCTTGCCGGCATTAGGTTTTGCTTTTTCAGCTGCTTCGCGTGATGTGTCAACCGCATCGTGTCGCACTGCAACGCTTGGGTGATCTAACGCAACTTTTGTTTTGTGTCCACCCAAACCGATTGTGGATGTAAACATTTCTAGTTGTTCTGACATGTCGGGATTCTCTTTCATTAGTCGGGTTTAATCTGGCCGCCTAGGCCTTCAATTGCCAAAATAACACATTCGGCGTAGTCATCCTGGCCACTTAATTGAAAATCAATCAACATGTTTCGCAAACCTCGAATTAGGTGATCGTCACGATATTTGCGTTCAACGTGCTTTGGGCGAGCAATTTCATCCAGCAGATTGAACACGGCCATTTGGTGGTTCATCATTGCTTTTGATTCCAAAACCATTTTTCTTGTTTCCTCGCTTAGTTCGCCTTGATTCCAAGCAACGCCTTCGCTCATTGTGCTGTTTTCCATGGTGACCAACCCGAACGTGTATAAATTATTAAGCCAGCGCGCAAGTTAATTTGTGGGTCTAACAACATTTCGCATGAGGTCAGCAAGCCCGCTTTTTGTAGGAAACTGTTTGCGCCTTTGCACCAAAAACCGTTGATCTGCATCAAACCATAACTGCCTGACATTGGATCGTCGGTGTTGTGGCTCGTAGCGATCCCGTTGCTTTCTCTAGTGATTACCATGACCAGTTTGTCGTATTGTTCGACTGGCCAGCCAAGGTTCACGGCCAGCGCTGCAAACTGTTCTGGCGCGGTCGCATACGGGTCAATGAACAACGTGCTGGAAGTCGTTGTTGTTGGCTCAATCAGGTAAGGATGCACATCAAGGGTTCGGCTAGGTTGCCCTGATTCGCTGTTTACAGGGCCTATGGCGAGGGCAAACCCCCATAATGCTGTAATTAGGCTTGCAATGATTTTTGGGGCTGTAAATGTCACATTTTCTCCAATTGGTATGGAACGCCCCAACTACCCAGAGCGTTCTTGAATGCAAGTTGCGAATGCAACACGCGGCCGCTTTCGGGGTCACGGAAAATTTGAACCATGCACTGTTGACCGTCATCAAGTGAAGTCAAAAAAACTTCATAGTGGTAGGTCTTGTGATCCATGGTTTGTGGCCTTTCGTCGGTGTCTCCACCGTAGGCAACCCGTCAGGCTATTGCAAGGATTTCGCTTGTTTCCATTGCAGCACAAGGGCTGGAACGCGGTCGCCAACGTAATAATTAACGTGCCATGGTTCGGAATCCAGTTCCCAAGTAAAGCCGTACAGCGCGGCGGTCTCTGCCATAAATGCCAAACGTTCGCCTGATGCTTCGCTTACATCAACGGACAAACCAAGATTGTGATTTGACTTTCCAGGTTGCGCGATAGGTGCTTTGCCTTTTTTAAGATACCAATTTTTGCCTTGATACACGCGAGGTTTTACGCCTTCAATCGGGACTAATTGCATGCGATCATTCCATGCAATTGTTTGCGTTGCTAACGAACGGTAAGTGTCAGCCGCGCTTGTTGGTTTAAATGTTTTGATGCCATCGGCAAATGCTCGATCACGCCAAGCCATCCATGCTTGCGCGGCTAACAAATGCAGTTTGCCGTATGGCTTAACTTCGGCCAGCAAGTTGATTGGCATTTCCCCTGGCGTTACGTGTAGCAACGTGGTAGGCAAAATGATTTTGTGTTTATGCGGTACGGCCACGACCGAAAGCCAAATCCTTTGGGTTCACATAACGCAACAGAACTGGCACAAGCGCGGCCAGCGCGGCTTTGCCAAGATCGGCTGGGTTGGTGTTGCCTGTGGAATAAACAGCGATAACTGCTGCGATCACTGAACGGCCGTAACTAGCCAACATTGCTTTGTCACTCTGCTTCATCATCTTTGCCTTTCGGTTTGCTCTTTAATCCGTTGGATGCCAGCAAGCCTATTAGACCGCCAGACAATGTCATCAGCATTGGGTTAAGCACAGAAAACGCTTCAGCGTCGTTTGGCGCTTGTTCTAGTGGCTGGGTTACAAATAGCAAACCATAAAGCAACGTAAAGATTGATCCTACAAACGCGCATGTCAACCCGATTCCAACTACCAAAATCAGGCGCGCTTTGATTTCGTCGTTTGTGTATCTAGCCACAGCGACCAGTTCCAATTTGTAAATCAGTTGAAACCACTACTGGTTTATTGCCGGCATGAACACAGTTTTTTCGTTCACGATCAGCGCAACCTGAACAACCCCACATGACAACTATGACAAGCAACACGCATCCGAACAGGTAACGCGCACGCATTATTGAGCCAATAAAGCAGCTTCTTCGGCTGTGATACCTAATTTGGCCAACAAGGCTTCTTTGGCTTTTTCGCGCGCTGCTTCTGATTCGGCGTAAGCAATTTCTAATTCTGCTTCGCTTGGTTGTGGTTCTGGGTTTTCCCAGACGGTTATTACACCGCCAACGATTACCCAACCTGAAGGAAAACCAAGCCAATTGAGCGCCTGGGCTACTTGCTGGTTTGTCATGCTGCTACCTCAATCAAAATAAGGTTTGACGTTGTGCTGGTGCTTTGCATGGTGCAGTTACCGCCTGCGCCAGCAAGTTTGAATTGTGATTTGTATGTTGTTGCAGATGTCGTTGCTGGGTTGTCATAGACAATCAATGACGGCCCTGCCAATTGTGCATCAACGCCTGAACCAATGTACATCGTTTCAATGTATCCAATTGATGTTGCACCGCGTAAAAAATTGACTTGCATGTTGACCGATGCAGTTGCATTTTTAGCCGTTGAACCATGCTGAAATAAGACAAGAATTCTGTTGCTTGTTGATGTTGGCGTTATAGTCGCCGTCAAACCACTGTCGGTGTAAGTCGTGGTGGCGTTGGTAACTGCTGTTGATGTTGTGCCAGTAACGATCTGAACGATGCCCATTCGACTGCGCCAACCTGTGCCGTCATAAACCTGTAAAGCATTGTTCGCTTCAATAAATGCCATTTGGCCTTGTGCAAGTGTCTTTTCTCCAGCACCACCAAAAGCGGCATCACGCGTGGTCGTTGTAGCAAATACTGGAATACCCGTGTTGATCTGCGTGACTTGTGCTGCAGTAAGTATTTGGCCAGCAGTAAAAACTGGAACGGCGGTTTGTGCGTTTGCTCCCATAATTGCTCCTTATCCTAAGACATTCTCTGCGTCAAGTGTGCCATACACTGGGTCATCCAAAATCAGTTGGAAAACAATTGTGGTAGGCGCAGTACTGATCAAAACCCTGTGGCCAGAACTTAAATCCAGATAATGCTCGATGCCTTCCACGGATAATTCCTGGGCAAGTTCAGTTGTCCCTGTACCGCTAGGAAACGTTTTTTCAATTGTCACAGTGTCGCCAATATCAATAATGGCAACCGTATCGCGTTGGGCTGTTGTTAACGCCATGAACGCAGTTTCAACTGAAGTGAATCTGGCTTCAGGATCAGCGTTCAGCAGGTAACTGGCGGCCGTGTCAATGTCGCCTTGTTGGTGTAACAGGCTATTAGTGATGCTTGAAGTTTGAATGAAATAAGTCGCAATTGATGCTGTGTCCTCGGCTGTTGCCGTGTTGTTGTTCAATCCAGTGACAACAGATCGGTTGATTACCGCGTCGGCTTCAAATGAAATACCTAAACCGTTGTAGGGGATGTTTGTTCCGTCGTCGTGGAAGTCTGCAACGGATGCCGAAATGGTGTTCCCAACACGATTTTGGAATGTGAACACGCCTTCACGGGACATGAACACGCGGCCAAATTCTGCTGTGTCGTTTATTTGTGAAACATAAGTCAAGACGTTCGTTCCAGCTGCGACTGTGTAAGCGGAATCGTGGCCTAGTTCTACTGTGCCTGTTGCGATGTTTCGGCTTGCTCCAGTAGGAAAATTCACTTCAGGCAAATCTAAAACGGTTTCTATTCGCGCACCTGAAAGTTCTGCTGATGGGTTGAATTCGTCTAAATAGGTTTGTGAAAGCAAATAGAACTGATCCGCACAATACACAGTGACCGTGTCTAAACCCCCCAATGCAAAGTTGTAGTCATAATTGATAACAAAACCGCGAAAGAGCAGTTCTGGGTTATCAGCGTTGTCGTATCGAATCAATTTAACCTCACGCATTGGGGCAAGCCCCGGCACATTTTGGTTAGTGTCATAAAAAGGGCTGTTTTCATCAAACGGATTAAAAATCCCTGAGACATCGAGAATTGTGAAAGCCATTGTTCCAGCGCTGAACGTGTCGCCAATGTCGCGACGGCCGCGCTTTACGCTAACCGACTGTGTCGATTCAATTACTGACGCAAACTGTGTCGTTCCATCAAGCACATAATCAGGGTTGTCTAAAACGCCTTTCAATGCGTTGTCTAACGTGAATGCGTCAAGGGTAAAACCCGTGTCAATTTGCAAGTCATAGTTGCCAGCGTTAACAACTGGAAAGCCAGCCATCAGGCAATATTCAGGGCAAGTGGCCCTGCACTCCTCGAATATGCGCGCAACGCATTAACGACCGATTGACCAATTTCTGCGCTGGTTGCCAAACCGCCATTCACGTTGATGTTTACGTCACCACCACCGCCAGCGCTCATTTTTGATAATGGCACTACGGCTTCAGGGCCTGCTTCACCGATCAGCGCCAAAGTTGGTTTATTGACAATTCCGCCTTCAGCCATTTTTGGGATACCGCCAACGCTGGCCACAATCTTGTTGACACGCTCATTGACCAAAACATCAATGGTTACTGTGCGTTTCATTTTGGCTGCGATGGCATCCATTTTGGCCATCAGTTTTGGTGTCAGTTTGTCTAGTTCTGCTTGTAAGCCGTTGACGACGGCGGTAGCGCTGTCAATGCCTGCCTGATACCACTTGGCGGCAGCATTCATGCCAACCTTGTTTGCAGCCGCATTAGCAGAATCCACAAGCGCGTTCGTTTCATCAATGGCAGCCTGACCGCCAGCGATCAATTGATCCGCAATCGCTGATCCTGCTTCCGCGCCAGATGCCAAAACTTGCGCTAATGCGTCTTTGGAAAGGTTCTTATCGAGCAACGCCTGAATCTTGGCCGCATATTCAATAACGCCTGCAACCTGGCTTCGCAGGCCGTCTAAGAATCCTTTGCCTGTTTCCTTGCCTGCGTCTTGTGCGTCAGCAAAACTAAACGCTTCTTTGATGCTGTCGGAAACAGACGTTGCAAAGTCATCAAATGCGCTTTTGGCATCAGCAAGAGCGTCGTTGGCATCGCTTAATGCTTCGCCCAGTTTGTCTTTGAAAGCGGCAGCAAATGATTCGACTTCCTTAGCCGCACCCCCGACCGCTTCCTTTTGATCTTTCAGCGCTTTATTAAAAATGCCTGCTTCGTCGGCCAAACGCATTTGTTGCGTTGACGATCGGCCAAGTTGCTGATTCCATGCGCCAGTTGCTTTGTCCGATTCACCAACAACGCTTGCAACTGATTTAAGAAAGCCAAGAAAACCGCGAACTGCTTTTGTTGCAGGGTCAACCATTTTGAAAATGTATTCAAAGCCTTTTCCAATTTTGGTAAACGTTTCTGGGTTGCGTTGTACCCATAAAGAAATGTCAACTAGTGAATTGCTGAATTCTTGAATTGCCGGCAATAGTTTTGTGCCAAGTTCAATTTGAACGTTTTTGAAAATTGCACCTAGGGTTCGTTGACTGTTTGCTAGGCCGTCGCTTGTTCGTAGGAAGTCGCCTTGTGCGTCGCCTGTTTGTTTGTAGATTGCGGCTTGTGCTGCCAATACTTTTTGTTGGGCGGTTAGCGCGCCTTTGCCGTCGTAAATGCCGAGGGTCATTGCTTCTTGGCGCAATACGGCATCGTTGAGCAGAACGCCATAGCGGCGCAATGGTTCTGATTCACCGCGCAATGCAGCGCCAATCGCTGTGATTGCTTCCTCTGGGGTTGTGTTGTTAAACGATGCCAGGTCGGTTGACAGGGTCACGAAATCGGTTGTGAACGTTGCCAGATCATCGCCAGCCAATCCAGCTGCTTTTCCGAATGTGCCGAATACGCCTGCTGCGTCAAGGACAGATTGTTTTGATTGGCCGAGGCTTGTCGCGGCGGTGGATGCAAAGTCTTTGATGCTTTTTGATGCGCGCCCAAAAACGACGTTTACTTTGCTTGTTGATTCTTGAAAATCTGATGCCGCGTCAATGGCAGGTTTGATGACTGCGGCAATTGATCCGATGGCTGCGGCGGCTGGAATTGCTGCACGTTGCAACAGGAACATTGCCTTCGAGCCTGTGCCTTGCAAGGTTGCAAATTCGGCTTTGGCGGCATTGATGCCTTTCGGATTGAATTCCGAAATGATTGGAATTTTAATTGCCATCAATAACCAAATTTCTGTTGACTTCTGCCATTACATCGCCGACCAAGTCAAC
>JACCEC011070422.1_pt1 | contig 15655 bp, 14 predicted proteins | sample 7450121 | NCBI WGS metagenome assembly JACCEC01 (sample SAMN15323455, study PRJNA562643) | freshwater metagenome | isolation source: river surface water | place: USA:Blue River Watershed | collected 2017-08-18 | reverse complement strand
GTTCGTGGTGGACCAGCGCCAGTTTGGTGTGGTCTATTCGTTCGGACAAATTCAAAGCGTGATCACCGAGCCTGGCTTGAACATCAAGCTACCCCCACCGTTTCAAAACGTGAGCTACATTGACAAGCGTTTGTTGACGTTGGACAACGCTGACACCGAACCCATGCTCACGGCTGAAAAGCAACGTGTGGTGATTGATTGGTATGCCCGTTGGCGCATCACCGACCCGTTGCAATACATCCGCAACGTGGGCTTGGACGAAAACGCCGGTGCCGTGCAGTTGGCGCGCGTGGTACGCAACGCCTTCCAAGAAGAAATCAACAAGCGCACCGTCAAAGAGTTGCTCTCGCTCAAACGTGAGGCCTTGCTGGAAGATGTCAAACGCGAAGTGTTGGCGGCCGTCAAAGGCGCCAAGCCGTGGGGTGTGGATGTGGTGGACGTGCGCATCACCCGTGCTGACTACGTGGATGCCATCACCGAATCCGTGTACCGCCGCATGGAAGCCGAACGCAAGCGCGTGGCCAACGAGCTGCGTTCCATGGGGGCGGCTGAAGGTGAAAAGATTCGTGCCGATGCGGACCGTCAGCGTGAAGTGACCGTGGCCAATGCTTACCGTGAAGCCCAAAAAATCAAAGGGGAAGGCGATGCCGAAGCAGCTCGCATTTACGCTGAGTCATTTGGTCGGGATGCCAATTTTGCGCAGTTTTATCGCAGCTTGGAAGCCTACAAAACTACCTTCAACAAAAAGAGCGACGTGATGGTCGTCGACCCTTCGAGCGATTTCTTCAAAGCCCTGCGAGGCAGCGGTGGCGGTAACGCGTCAGCGCCTAAAAAATAACCAGGCTTGAGTTAGGTATGGACAGCAACACGCTGTGGATGGCGTTCGGATTGATGTTGATTGTCGAAGGCATCTTTCCGTTCATGTCGCCCCAAGGCTGGCGAGACAAAATGGCGCAAATCCTGAGTCTGCACGATGGTCAAATTCGGTTTTTTGGTTTGGTCTGTGTGTTGGCAGGTCTTTTGATGTTGTGGTGGCTGGGTTGAGGGTGATAAGCCCTGTAAAATCTCGGTTTTAACAGCCTCCCTTTATTTCATGTCTGCTTGGGTTCTGCCGGATCACATCGCCGATGTTCTGCCTTCTGAGGCCCGGCACATCGAAGAGCTGCGTCGTCTCTATCTAGATACGGCACGCGGCTATGGCTACGAGTTGGTCATGCCGCCCCTGCTCGAGTACCTCGAATCTTTGCTCTCAGGCACGGGCCGCGCCCTTGATTTACAAACCTTCAAATTGGTCGACCAACTCTCGGGTCGTACCTTGGGTTTACGCGCTGACACCACCCCGCAAGTTGCCCGCATCGATGCCCACTTGTTGAATCGTGCCAATGTGACCCGCTTGTGTTACTGCGGCCCCGTGCTGCATACCCGCCCAGATCGTCCATTTGCCACGCGTGAGCCCTTGCAGTTTGGCGCTGAAATTTATGGGCACGCTGGGATCGAGGCTGACTTGGAAGTGCTGCACTTGGCCCTCGACAGCTTGCAGGCGGTATCGATACAACAATTCACGCTGGACTTGAGCGATGCGCGCATCGTGCCAGCGTTGCTAGAAGGCGTCGACTTGTCCCTTGAAGCGCGTGATGCCTTGCACAGTGCGTTGGCTGCCAAGGACACTTCGGGCGTTCAAGCACTCTCTCAACACTTACCCGCCAACGTGCGCACCGCGTTGCGTGCTTTGGTCGGCATGTACGGTGATGCGTCGGTGTTGACACAAGCTGAAAAAGCTTTTGCCGCATGGCCCGTGGTGATGCAAGCTTTGGCGGAGTTACGCCAGATTGCAGCCGATCTTCAAGGTGTGAACATCACGTTTGATTTGGCGGAATTGCGTGGCTATGCCTACTACAGTGGTGTTCGTTTTGCCATCTTTGTGCCCGGTGCTAGCGATGCGTTGGTGCGCGGTGGGCGCTACGACGAAGTCGGTGCCGTGTTTGGCCGTAAGCGTCCCGCCGTCGGCTTTAGTTTGGACCTGAAAGAGTTGGTCAGCGTGGTGCCCGAGCGCGCCCTCAAAGCCGCCATTCGTGCGCCTTGGGGCACGGCCAAAGGTTTGCGCGAAGCCATTGCCACCTTGCGTGCCAATGGCGAAACCGTGGTCTGCGTGATGCCGGGCCATGAGAGCGAAGTGGATGAATTCAATTGCGACCGTGAACTGATTGAAGTGGCCGGGCAATGGGCGGTTCAAGCGATTTCCGTTGGTCAAGCCCTTTAATTTTTTAAGTAATCGAGTAGATATGAGCACTACCCAAGGACAAACTGTGGCCGCTACCCAAGGCCGAAACGTCGTCGTCGTCGGCACCCAATGGGGCGATGAAGGCAAAGGCAAATTGGTTGATTGGTTGACCGAAACCGCTACTGGCGTGGTGCGCTTTCAAGGCGGCCACAACGCAGGGCACACCTTGGTCATCAACGGTGTGAAAACAGCGTTGCATTTGATTCCCAGCGGCATCATGCGCCCCGGCGTGAAGTGCTACATCGGCAACGGTGTCGTGTTGTCAGCCCCCAAGTTGTTGGAAGAAATTGCAGGCCTCGAAAAAGCGGGTGTAGAAGTGCGTTCGCGCTTGCGCATCAGCGAAGCTTGCCCACTCATCTTGCCTTACCACGCAGCCATTGACGTGGCCCGTGAAGCCGCCAAAGAAAAGGCCGGTACCGCCAAGATCGGCACCACAGGCCGCGGCATTGGCCCTGCCTACGAAGACAAAATTGCACGCCGCGCTTTGCGTGTTCAAGATCTGAAGCATCCTGAGCGCTTCGCCACCAAACTGCGCGAAAACCTCGAACTGCACAACCATGTGCTGACCGACATCTTGCACGCCCCCGCCGTCGACTACGACACTGTTTACAACGAGGCCATGGCCTACGCCAAAGAAATCTTGCCCATGGTGGCAGACGTTTCGCGTGAGTTGAACGAAGCCCATCAAGCGGGTGCCAACCTGTTGTTTGAAGGCGCACAAGGTACCCTGCTCGACGTCGATCACGGCACGTACCCCTTCGTCACCTCCAGCAACTGTGTGGCGGGTAACGCTGCCGCAGGTGCTGGCGTGGGCCCCGGCATGTTGCACTACATCTTGGGCATCACCAAGGCTTACTGCACACGCGTGGGCGGTGGCCCATTCCCCACTGAACTCGATTGGGAAAAAGAAGGTACGCCCGGCTATCACATGTCCACCGTGGGGGCTGAAAAAGGCGTGACCACTGGCCGTTCACGCCGTTGTGGTTGGTTTGATGCGGCATTGCTCAAGCGCAGCGCACAAGTCAACGGTTTGTCTGGTCTGTGTATCACCAAGCTCGACGTGCTCGATGGTTTGACCGAGTTGCTCTTGTGCGTGGGCTACGAATTGGATGGTGAAAAAATCGACATCTTGCCCATGGGGGCCGATGAAATCGCCCGTTGCAAACCCATCTATGAAACCATCCCCGGCTGGACCGACAGCACCGTGGGTGTGACCGATTACGCCAAGGTGCCCAAAGCCGCCCAACATTACTTGAACCGCATCGCCGAAACCACAGGCGTGCCGATTCACATGGTCTCAACCAGCCCTGACCGTGACCACACGATCTTGTTGACTCATCCCTACATCGCTTAATTTTTTAAAAGGACCTACCTATGTTGACCGAAGACGGCAAGCACCTATACGTGTCGTATGACGAGTACCACAACCTGATTGAAAAACTGGCGATCAAAGTTCACCAATCTGGTTGGGAATTCGACACCATTCTTTGCTTGGCCCGTGGTGGTATGCGCCCCGGTGATATCTTGTCGCGCATCTTTGACAAGCCTTTGGCCATCATGTCCACCAGCTCATACCGTGCTGATGCAGGGACGGTGCAGGGGCACTTGGACATTGCGCGTTTCATCACCACACCCAAAGGCGAAATTGCTGGCAAGGTGTTGTTGGTGGACGACTTGGCCGACACCGGCCATACATTGAAAGCCGTGGTGGACCAGCTTCGTAATAACTACAAGCCCATCACCGAGTTGCGTACCGCGGTGATTTGGACCAAAGGTGTGTCAGCATTTGCCCCCGACTATTCGGTGGATTACTTGCCCACCAATCCTTGGATTCATCAGCCCTTCGAGCCCTATGACAGCATGCGTCCCGCAGCGTTGATGGAGAAGTGGAAGGTTTGACCTTTCGCACAGCGCACCACTCCGCTTCGGCGGAGTTTTTTTTGCCTGTCGTAATATGTGTGTATGTCTCGCAGTACTGACCTCATTCATCACCCGTATCAGCCGCCTTCTGACTTTGAGGCACCGCAAGTGGGTGTGTTCAAGGCCTCGACGGTCATTTTTCCGAATGTCGCGGCGATGCGCACACGCGAGTGGATGGACAAGTCAGCCTACACCTATGGCCTGCACGGTACGCCGACCACTTTCACCCTAGAAGAGCGTTTGGCCACGCTAGAGGGCGGCACGCATTGCATCTTGACGCCGAGTGGTTTGGCCGCCATTGCGCATGTGGATTTGGCATTGCTTCAAGCGGGCGATGAGGTCTTGATTCCCGACAACGCTTATGGACCGAACAAGGCTTTGGCTGAGGGGGAGTTGGCGCGTTTTGGCATCACGCATCAAATTTACAACCCCCTGGATGTGAATGACTTGGCCGCGCGAATCAGTGATCGCACGCGTTTGGTTTGGCTCGAGGCGGCGGGTTCAGTGACCATGGAGTTTCCCGATTTGATTGCCTTGGTGCGCTTGTGCAACACCCGCGGCGTGGTGTGTGCGCTCGACAACACATGGGGTGCTGGTCTGGCGTTCAATGCATTTGATCTCACCCCGGGTCAAGGCCCGCTGGGTGTGGATGTGACGATTCATGCCCTGACCAAGTATCCGAGTGGCGGTGGTGATGTGTTGATGGGCAGCATCGTCACACGCAACGACGCGTTGGCACGTTTGTTCAAGCTCAGCCACATGCGTTTGGGCACAGGTGTGGGGGCCAATGATGCAGAGGCGGTTTTGCGCTCTTTGCCGTCATTGCCATTGCGCTACACCACACAAGACCAAACCGCGCGCGCATTGGCTGCGTGGTGCACTTCACAAGCGATGTTCAGTCAAGTGCTGCATCCCGCCCTTGCGGATGCCCCGGGTCACGCGCATTGGCATTCGCTGTGCGTCACGCCGGATGTCCCGAAAGGTTTAGCGGCAGGCATATTCAGCGTCGTGATGGATGAGGCTTTGTCTGTCCAGCAAGTGGATGCTTTTTGTGATGCCTTGCAGTTGTTCAAAATTGGCTACAGCTGGGGTGGTCCGATCAGTCTGGTCATGCCCTACAACATGGCACGTAACCGCTCAACCCACACGGCGCACTTAAAGCCTGGAAGGGTGGTTCGCTTTTGCATTGGTTTAGAAAATGTGCAAGATTTGCAAGCGGACTTGGCGCAGGCGCTGCAAAGAAGCGGTTGAGAACGTCACGATCAAACAAACAAGCAAGCATGAGGAGACAACATGCAACAACTGGTGCCAGATGCCCAACATGACCGCATAGAAATCAACACCATTCATTTCAGTGATCCTTTGCGTTGGCTGTGGCTGGGTTGGCGCGACATGGTGGCGCAGCCTTGGATCACTTTGTTTTATGGTTTTTGCTTTTGGTTGATGGCCCTCATCTTGCTGGCTGTTTTCAAAAACAATCCTGAATACACCTTGTCTGCGGTGTCGGGTTGTTTGTTGATCGGCCCGTTTTTGGCCATGGGCTTGTACGACGTCAGCATGCACATGGCGCGTGGTGAGCCGCCTAGCTTGGGCAGTTCTTTGACCTGTTGGGAATCGCATCTGCGCAGCATGGGCATGCTCATCATGGTCATGGTGGTGATGGAGTTGCTGTGGGGGCGCGCATCCTTGGTGGTTTTTGCAGTCTTCTTCAACACAGCGGGGATGCCCACCACAGCCACCGTGTTGGAGGCCGTTTTCAATCCTCAAAACTGGGAGTTCATTGCCGCCTACCTTTGCGTGGGGGGCTTTTTTGCGGGCTTGGTGTTTGCCAGCATGATGGTGTCAATTCCCATGATTTTGGATCGCGACACCGACGCCATCACGGCCTGCATCACGAGCTTGCGTGTGTTTGTCGATCACACCGGCGTCGCTGTTTTTTGGGGACTGTTGATCGTGACTTTGTCTGTCTTGGCCATGTGGCCTTCTGCCGCAGGTTTGCTGGTGGTCGGCCCTTGGTTGGGCTTTGCCAGTTGGCACGCCTACCGGGCCGCGGTCAATGTTTCGCCTGCGCCTGTGGTGACAGATGTCAATTAGCCGTCATTTGGCAAAGCGCTTGTGCCACCTGACGCAAGCTTTCGGCATGACGACTTGCAGCCACACAGGATGTCGCGTGCTCGGATTGTGTGAAGTTACGCACCATGGATGAAGCATAGGTCGGGTCGTAATGCAGCACGAGCAACTCGCGCACCACGTCTTCAATACGGCCGTTTTGAACGCTGGCTTTCCAAGCATCGACCACCGCTTTGCCACGAATGGCGACCAGGGCGTCCAGCCGGTGGCAAAACAAGGCTTGGTCATCCACAAAAAACTTGTAGTCTTCCATCAGCAAGGCCACACGCTCGTCGAGGCTGAGCTGCAAATCAAAGCAAGGGCTGTCGCGCATGGCCAGCATCAGCGATTCAGGAATCGACAGATTGCCTACCTTGCGACTCTCAGACTCCACAAACACGGGACGTGTTGGGTCAAAACTGCGCAGGGCTTGCCAAACCCGGGTGTCAAAGTGTTTTTGGCTGGGCTGTGGTTGACCTGGAATGTGTCCCAACACCGAGCTGCGGTGACAAGCGAGGGCTTCTAAGTCCAGTACTTGTGCCCCCTCGGCTGCCAGTGCGTTGAGCAAACGCGTTTTGCCAGAGCCTGTGGGGCCTGAGATAACTTTGAACTGCAGCGGGGCCACGCGTTTGGGAATGTCCTCGACGAGCGCGGCACGAAACGCCTTGTAGCCGCCTTCGATCAAATTGACTTTGAAGCCAATTTGACCCAACACCAAAGACAGCGAGCCACTGCGCTTACCACCGCGCCAGCAATAAATCAGAGGCTGCCAGTTTTTGGGAAGCGTTAACACCTCACGTTGAATATGCCGCGCAATGTTGGCGGCCACCATGGCGGCGCCATGCTTTTGCGCCTCGAAGGCACCGAGTTGCTTGTACATGGTGCCCACGGCGATGCGCTCTTCGTTGTTCAGCGAGGGCCAGTTGACGGCGCCGGGCAGATGATCGAGCGCATATTCACCCTCGCTGCGTGCGTCGATGATGGTGCTGAAGCCGCCCGGTGTGCCGAGCGGGATCGCCATGCGGCTCATGGCGTCTTGCGCCGAGATGAAATTCACGCTCACGATTTATAAATTCTTTTTGATTTCGGGCCACACATTGGCCAGCATGCGCGGGTGGGCTTCGGCCTTGGGATGGATACGGTCTGGCTGAAACAGCGTTGCAGCCTCGGGGACATCGGCCACGCCCTTGAGGAAAAATGGGACCAAGCCTGTTCTGTGCTTTTTCGCCAAATTGGCAAACATCACGGAAAACTTGGCGCTGTAGTCAGGCCCATAGTTTGGCGGTATTTGCATGCCTACCAATACCACGCGTGCATTGACCGCGCGGCAGGCTTGAATCATGGCTTCGAGGTTGTTTTGTGTGCTGTCCAAGTCGAGGCCGCGCAAGGCATCGTTGCCGCCAAGTTCAATCACCACTTGCACGGGGCGCACTTGGTCGAGCATGGCGGGCAGGCGCGCGCGACCGCCCGCGGTGGTGTCACCGCTGATGCTGGCGTTGACCACGCGCACATCGGGTCGCTCGGCCTTCAGCTTGTCGGCCAGCAATGCCACCCAACCTTTGCCACGTGGAATGCCGTATTCCGCGCTGAGCGAGTCGCCCAAGACCAAAATGGTGGCGCTGGCAACCGTGCCGGGTGCCGGCGCAGAGCCGGGCGGTGGCACTGGGTTGCTGAGGGGCTGACCCACGCGGCGGTGCGGCCCCGTTGTGGTGACGTCACCCGTCATGCCTTGGCCTGTCGAGGTGATGACGTTTTGTTGCGCCAATGCGCTGCCCGAACCCAATGTCCCTAGCAAAACCGCACGTAACGCGCGCAAGTTAAAGTCACGTCTCAACCATTCATTGCGCTTCATGACCACGCCTTCATTCGAAAAATCATCCACATCCACTTCGCCTTTGATGGCCGTCTCACATTTGTCCAAGTCGGTACAGGATGTCAGCGGCACACTGCACATTCTCCGCGATATCGACTTCAGCCTTGCGCCCCAGCAATCTTTGGCCATCGTGGGGGCGTCGGGTTCAGGCAAAAGTACCTTGCTGTCCATCATGGCCGGCTTGGACACGCCCACGCAGGGCACCGTGTGGTTGGGTGGCGTAGATATTTTTGACATGAACGAAGACGCACGCGCAGCCCTGCGTGCGCGCCAAGTGGGCTTTGTGTTTCAGAGTTTTCAGCTGTTGGGCAATATGACGGCGCTTGAAAACGTGATGTTGCCGCTGGAGTTGGCGGGTGTGCCCAACCCCCGCGCCGCAGCCAAAGACATGCTGACACGTGTCGGCTTAGGCGAGCGTTTGGGCCATTACCCCAAGGTCCTCTCAGGTGGCGAACAACAACGCGTGGCTTTGGCGCGTGCCTTTGTGGTCAGACCGAGTTTGCTGTTGGCCGATGAACCCACGGGCAGCTTGGACCACGCCAGTGGCGAGCGCATCATGGACTTGATGTTTGAACTCAACCAAGAGTTAGGCACTACGCTGGTCTTGGTCACGCACGACCTCAAGCTGGCGGCGCGTTGCGATCAGGTGCTCACGATTGAAGCGGGGCAGGTCAAGGGATAATCCCAGCTTATGTCTTCCACCCCCAAAGTTCTCTTCGGCTTTCACGCCGTGGGCGTGCGCGTGAAAACAGCGCCGCAATCCATCATCGAAATCTACTTTGACCCCACACGCCGCGATGCGCGCATGCGTCAGTTCATCGAACGTGCCACCGAGGCCGGCGTGCGGTTGATTGAGGCCGATGGTCCACGCTTGGCCAAGCTCTCCGGCGGTCATGGTCATCAAGGTGTGGCGGCGCGTGTCAGCGAAATCAAGCAAGTGCATTCCTTAGACGAGTTGCTTGAAGGCATTGAAAAGGTGGAAGCGCCGCTGATCTTGGTGCTAGATGGGGTGACCGACCCGCATAACCTGGGCGCTTGTCTGCGCGTGGCCGATGGAGCCGGCGCGCATGCGGTGATCGCGCCCAAAGACCATGCCGTAGGCATCAATGCCACGGTGGCCAAAGTGGCCAGCGGTGCCGCAGAGACGGTGCCGTATTTCATGGTGACCAATTTGGCGCGCACCTTGAACGAGTTAAAAGAGCGCAATATTTGGATCATCGGCACGAGTGACGATGCGCCCAAAACCTTGTACCAAGTGGACCTCAAGGGAGCCACTGCTTTGGTGCTGGGGGCTGAGGGCGATGGCATGCGTCAGTTGACGCGCAAAACATGCGATGAGCTCATCAGTATCCCAATGTGTGGTGGGGTGGAGAGCTTGAACGTGTCAGTCGCCAGTGGGGTGTGCTTGTACGAAGCACGCCGGCAGCGTATGGCTGTTTGATCTTTAGTTATATCCAGCCTAGAGCACCTAGCAGGGCTCCAAAACCTAATAGCAGTAGCAGGTGTGTTTTGGTCTTCCACACAATCAGTGTGGTGGCTCCTGCCAATACCCACATAGGCCAATCATGCGCAGGGTTTTCGTGGTTGCCGGTGAGCAACCAACCCGTGGCAATGAGCAGTGCAATCACGATGGGGGCCATACCGCTCTTAAACGCTTTGACCGCCAGCATGTCGCGGTTGCGATGTGCCCATTGGGTGGCCACGAAGGTCAGCGTGCAGGACGGAATCATGATGCCTACCATGGTGATCAGCACGCCCCACAAGGCCAAGGCCACAGCAGGCCAGCCAGCACTCAAACCACCCCCAGCATTGAGCCCCACGTTCCAGCCCATCAAGGCCACAAACATCACATTGGGGCCTGGCGCGCCTTGCGCCAAGGCGATGGAGGAAGTGAACTGCGTGTCGCTGAGCCATTGGGTTTCGTCCACCAAGTAACGGTGAATGTCAGGTGCTGTGGTGATGGCGCCGCCCACGGCCAACAGAGACAGCGAGATGAAGTGCAAAAACAATGCGCCCCAATCGGCCAAGGTGAGGGTGATGCTCATGCCGCGCCTCGCTGCTTGATGCAGTGTGCCGCCCACACGCTGGCCAAGGGGCCCAGACTCAACAACACCCATGCCAACGGGAGGCGCAACAGACCAATGGCGACAAAGGTGATGGCCCCAATGCCTGTGCAGGTGAGCAAACCCATGGGGTTGTTTTTCAAGGCCCCCATGAGCTTGATGCCCACCGCCGCAATGAGTCCGGCAGACACCGCCCCCATGCCCCGTAGCATGCCCTGCGCCACAGCGGTATCCGCCACACCGGCGACCGCCGCAGCCAGCATCAGCACGAGCAGGGTGGGGGCCAGCAGCAAGCCGCTCAGCGCGGCCAGAGCCCCTGCGAGACCAAAGTGACGGCCTCCAATCATCAGGGCCAGGTTGACCACATTGGGACCTGGCAAGATTTGCGCGACTGCCCAATCTTCGACAAATTCATCGAGGGTGAGCCACTTTTTTTTCTCAACCAGTTCACGCTGCACCACGGCCAGCACCCCGCCAAAGCCTTGCAAGGCCAACACGGTGAACGAGACAAACAAGTCTGTTTTGCTGCGCGGCGTGTGCGGGCTCGTGTGCAAGACGGCTGTCATAGGGTGAGACCGCCAGCCACCTCGATCACTGTGCCGTTGATGTAAGACGCGTCGTCGCTGGCCAAGAAGGCATACACATTGGCAATGTCTTCGGGCTGACCCATGCGCTTGAGCGGCACGCGGTCCTTCATCTCGTGAATGACTTTGTCAGGAATGGTGGAGAGGATGGGTGTTTCGATGAAACCCGGTGCCACGGCATTCACACGGATACCTTTCGGGCCGAGTTCGCGACTCCAAGTTTTGGTGAAACCGATCACGCCAAATTTGGTGGCCGCGTAGTTGGTTTGACCAAAGTTGCCATAAATGCCCACCACCGATGAGGCATTCAAAATCACACCGCTGCCTTGCGCCACCATGGCGTCGGTCACGGCTTGCGCGCAGTGAAACACGCCACGCAGGTTGACATCGATCACGCGATCAAATTGTTCCAAGGTCATTTTTTGCAAGCGTGCGTCTTGTGTGATGCCGGCGTTGTTGACCAACACATCGATGCGACCGTAGGTGTCCAACACCTTTTTCACGGTGGCATCCACCATCTCGCGCTGCGTGACATCCATCACAAAGCCTTGTGACTGCACGCCGATGGCTTGGCATTGTTGGACAGCGGCATCGACGGCCGCTTGTTTGACGTCACACACGATGACGATGGCACCTTCTTGCGCAAATTTGAGGGCCGTGGCCAAGCCAATGCCTTGTGCTGCGCCAGTGATGAGGCTGACTTTGCCAGCCAAGCGATGTGAGGGAGTGGGGGATGTAGATTGCATTTCTTAAGTTTAATGACTTCGCAGCGCAGTAATGCGAACGCTTAACCCGTGTTGCGCAATCCCGCTGCAATCCCGTTGATCGAGATATGAATGCCGCGCTGTGCTTTCTCATCGCGGTCTTGCGGACGCTTGCCTTCGCGGTAGCGTCGAATCAACTCCACCTGTAAGTGGTGCAGCGGGTCGATGTAGGGGAAGCGGTGACGCATGGAGCGCTCCAACGCTGCGTTGTTCACCAAGCGCTGTTTGTCGCCTGTGATGAGTTTCAAAGCGTCTGAGGTGCGGTGCCACTCGGCTTCGATCAAGCCAAAAATCTTTTTGCGCAAACGGGTGTCACTCACGAGTTCGGCATAGCGCGACGCCAGCCCCAAATCGCTCTTGGACAACACCATGTCAAGGTTCGAGAGCAATGAGCGAAAGAACGGCCACTGGCGTTGCATCTTTTGCAGCAAGGCCAGCGCGTCTTTGGGTTTGAGCGTGGGGTGGTGATGAATGAATTGATCCACCGCCGAGCCAAAGCCCAGCCAGCCGGGCAAGGTCAAGCGGCACTGGCCCCAGCTGAAACCCCAGGGGATGGCGCGTAAGTCTTCGATGCGCGGTTGTGCGTTGCCGCTCTTCGGGCGTGCCGCAGGGCGTGAACCAATGTTGAGCTCGGCAATTTCACGCAATGGTGTGGACGCGAAAAAGTAATCGGAGAAGCCTGGGGTCTCGTACACCAAGCCGCGGTAGGCAGCCATGCTGGCCGTTGACAACCACTGTGCGGCATCCAAGAATTTTTGAGGCGCGGGTTGGGTGGTTTGCAGCAGCGTGGCTTCCAAGGTGGCAGCCACGAGTGTTTCTAAATTACGGCGACCAATTTCAGGATTGGCATATTTCGAGCCAATCACTTCACCTTGTTCGGTCAGGCGAATTTGTCCGCGCACAGTGCCCGGGGGTTGCGCCAAAATCGCTTGGTAGCTCGGGCCGCCGCCGCGTCCCACCGTTCCGCCACGGCCATGGAACATGCGCAACGTGATGTCGTGCTGTTTGAATAATCCGTCAAACAAGGTGACCAGGGCAATCTCAGCGCGGTAGAGCTCCCAATTGCTGGTGAAGATGCCACCGTCTTTGTTGCTGTCAGAGTAGCCCAGCATGATGTCTTGTTCGCCACCGCTGCGCTTGACCAACCCGGCCACGCCATCGATGGCATAAAAACCACCCATGATGTCAGCGGCACAGCGCAAGTCTTCGATGGTTTCAAACAAAGGTACCACGATCAAATCGCAGGTGGATGTTTTGCTGCCTGATGTGCTGCCTAATGTGCCGCGCATCAAGCCGGTTTCTTTTTGCAACAACAACACTTCCAGCAAATCGCTGACCGTTTCGGTGTGGCTGATGATGTAGTGGCGGATCGCGTCTTTGCCAAAGGTTTCCAGCATCTCGCGTGCGGTTTCGAAAATTGCCAGTTCTTTGAGCGCGAGTTCTGAGTAGCTTGCACCCATCACGCGCAAAGGGCGTGCGTCGTGGAGCAACTTGTTCAGAACTTCCACACGTTGTGCTTCGTTGAGCTTGGCGTAATTTTTTTCAACGCCTGCCGTGGCCAATAACTCGGCCACCACCAACTCGTGTTGGTCGGAGCTTTGGCGCAAATCCACCGTGGCGAGGTGAAAGCCGAACACGTCCACCGCGCGCATCAAAGGCGTGAGGCGCTGTGCCATCAAGGCACTGCCGTGTTGGTGGTGCAGCGAGTCTGCAATCACGCGCAAATCGGCCAGCAGTTCTTGCGCAGACACATAGGGGTTTTGTGGTGCCACAGCATGACGTGCTGCATCACCGCCGGTGAGGTCTTTGAGCGTCGCGGCCAAGCGCGCATACATGCCGGTGAGGGCGCGTCGGTAGGGCTCGTCTTGGCGGTGGGCGTTGGTGTCGGGCGAGCGGTCAGCCAAGGCGTGCATCTCAGGTGTGACATCGACCAACATGGCCGACATCGACAACTCAGTACCGAGGTAATGCAGTTCGGTCAAATAATGACGCAAGGCCACATCACATTGGCGGCGCAAGGCAAAGCGCAAGGTGTCGGCATTGACGTTGGGGTTGCCATCACGGTCGCCGCCAATCCACTGCCCCATGCGTAAAAAGCTGTGCACATGAGCTTGGCCTAGCTCAGCTTCAAGGTCGGCATAGAGCTTGGGGATTTCGCTCAGGAACGTCGATTCGTAATAACTGAGTGCGTTTTCAATTTCGTCCGACACCGTGAGCTTGGTGAAACGCAGCAAACGCGTTTGCCAGAGTTGCAGCACACGGGCGCGCAATTGCATTTCGTTGTCAGCAAGTTCGCGTTGCGCCAAGGCATCGGTTGTTTTGGCAGAGGCGTGAAGAGCCGCGCGTGATTTGATGTCGTCACGCAACCCCAAAAGCTGTGCAATGCCACGTTCGGCATCCAAGATGCTTTTGCGTTGCACTTCGGTAGGGTGGGCGGTGAGCACGGGCGACACATGGCTGTGTGCCAGGGTTTGCACAATGCTTCTGGGGGCAATGCCTGCGGCTTTGAGTCGACTCAACGCGACGGTCAGGCTGCCTTCTTGGGTGTGTCCCGCGCGCTCATGAATGGCGCGACGACGAATGTGGTGACGGTCTTCGGCCAAGTTGGCCAAGTGGCTGAAGTAGGTGAAGGCACGAATGACGCTGACGGTGGCTTCGGCGCTGAGCGAGGCCAAGAGTTTTTTCAGCGACTTGTCGGCGTTGGTGTCCGCATCGCGGCGAAACGCCACCGAGAGCTTACGCACTTGCTCCACCAACTCATAGGCCTCACGACCTTCTTGTTCGCGAATCACATCCCCCAAGATGCGACCCAACAGACGAATGTCTTCCACCAAGGGACGCTCGTTGGCTTTGGCTTGTTGGGTGGCGCGTGCCGTGGCGGAGCGTGTGGTTTTGGCCGAAGAGGTTTTGTCAGTCATGTGAATCACAGGAGGGGGAAACGTGGTGGTTAGCTTTTGAGTTTGGCGGCCTCTGCGGCCTCGATGTCTTTGGCCATTTTTTTGCCCAATTCCACGCCCCATTGGTCGTAAGCGTGGATGCCCCAGATGGCCGCTTGGCAGAACACCTTGTGTTCGTACAAAGCCATGAGCGCACCCATGCTGCGTGGTGTGAGTGCATCGACCCAAATGGTGGTGCTGGGCACATTGCCAGGGTAGCTCCGGTGGGGCGCCAAGCGTTGCACCTCGGCCTCGTCCAAGCCACTGTCTCGCAAGGCTTGGATGGTTTCTTCGGGCGTACGTCCGATCGCCAAAGCCTGCGCTTGGGCTTGCATGTTGAGCAAGACCACGCGGTGGTGTTCTGCTGCAAAAGGCAAGGGGCTGCGCTCGGTGCGCAAACCGATGAAGTCCATGGGGACCAAATGCTTGCCTTGGTGGATGAGTTGGAAGTAGGCGTGCTGACCATCAATCCCTAGGCCGCCCCACAACACAGGCGCGGTGGCGATTTCGACTGGGCTGCCATCGACGTGCGTGCCTTTGCCGTTGGACTCCATGTCCATCTGTTGCAAGAACGAGGCGAACTTGCCCAAGGGCGATGCATAGGGCGCGATGTTGTGCGTGGTGGCACCCAAAAAATTGCGGTTCCACACGCCAAACAAGGCCATGAGCAAGGGCAGGTTTTGATCGGCGGGTGCACTTAAGAAATGCTCATCCATGGCGCGAGCGCCCAACAGCATGTCTTGGAAGGCAAACGCCCCAATCGAGATCGCCAAAGGCAAACCAATGGCCGACCACACCGAGTAGCGACCACCCACCCAATCCCAAAAGCCAAAGGTGTGTTCGGGGGTGAAGCCTTGTGCCGCCGAAATCTGTGGATTGGCCGTCACAGCAATCAGGTGTTTGCTGAGTTGCGCATCTGGACAGCCACCGTCCGTCAACCAACGTTTGGCCGAAGCGGCCAAGGTCATGGTTTCTTGTGTGGTGAAGGTTTTGCTTTGCACCACAAATGCAGTGCGCGCGGGGTTGAGGTAAGCCAGTGTGGTGTAGAGGCTCCATGCGTCCACGTTGGACACATAGTGCACGCGCACCTTGTTTTTGAAACTGTCACGCGTCAAGTGGCTGAGC
>JACCEC010675871.1_pt1 | contig 15655 bp, 12 predicted proteins | sample 7450121 | NCBI WGS metagenome assembly JACCEC01 (sample SAMN15323455, study PRJNA562643) | freshwater metagenome | isolation source: river surface water | place: USA:Blue River Watershed | collected 2017-08-18 | reverse complement strand
CTGGGCGCCATTCTGTTTGCGCTGTCAGTGACCGGCATCTTCCTCAACCGCAAGAACCTCATCGTGTTGCTGATGGCCATCGAACTGATGCTGCTGGCGGTCAACATGAACTTCGTGGCCTTCTCGCATTACCTCGGCGACATGCAAGGCCAGATCTTCGTGTTCTTCATTCTGACCGTGGCCGCTGCCGAATCAGCGATCGGGTTGGCCATTCTGGTGCTGCTGTTCCGCAACCGCGCGAGCATCAACGTCGACGAACTCAACTCACTCAAAGGCTGATCGCGCAGCTCCCACAGTCATGAGTCAAACCTTACAAGCTTCCACCCTGCTGGCTGTGCCGCTCGCCCCGTTGGTGGGCTCGGCGCTGGCCGGCATTCTCGGCACCCGATTGGGTGGTAACTGGATCGGCCGCACCCTCAGCCACTCGCTCACCATCCTGGGCGTGCTGGTGGCCTTTGTGCTCTCGGCCATGACGCTCTACAGCGTGGCGGTTGACGGCGCACGCTTCAACGAAACCCTCTACACCTGGATGGTGGTGGGCGGTCTCAAGATGGAAGTGGGCTTTCTGATCGACGGCCTCACCGCGATGATGATGTGCGTGGTGACCTTTGTGTCGCTGATGGTGCACCTCTACACCATCGGCTACATGGAGGAGGACGACGGCTACAACCGTTTCTTCGCCTACATCTCGCTCTTCACCTTCTCCATGCTGATGCTCGTGATGAGCAACAACATGCTGCAACTGTTCTTCGGTTGGGAAGCGGTGGGCCTGGTGTCCTACCTGCTGATCGGGTTCTGGTTCAACAAACCCAGCGCCGTGTTTGCCAACATGAAGGCTTTTCTGGTCAACCGGGTGGGTGACTTCGGCTTCATCCTGGGCATTGGCTTGATTGCCGCCTACGCCGGCACGCTCAACTACGCCGAGGCGTTTGCCAAGGCGGGCGACCTGGGCTCACAAACCTTCCCCGGCACCGACTGGATGCTGGTGACCGTGATCTGCATTTGCCTGTTCATCGGTGCCATGGGCAAGTCGGCCCAATTCCCGTTGCATGTGTGGCTGCCCGACTCGATGGAAGGCCCGACCCCCATCTCCGCGCTGATCCACGCCGCCACCATGGTGACGGCCGGTATCTTCATGGTGGCGCGCATGTCGCCGCTCTTTGAGCTCAGCGACACCGCACTCAACTTCATTTTGGTGATCGGTGCCATCACGGCGCTCTTCATGGGCTTTCTGGGCATCATCCAGAACGACATCAAGCGGGTGGTGGCCTATTCCACGCTGTCACAACTGGGCTACATGACGGTGGCGCTGGGCGCGTCCGCTTACTCGGTGGCCCTGTTCCACCTGATGACGCACGCGTTTTTCAAGGCACTGCTGTTCCTCGGCGCTGGCTCGGTCATCATGGGCATGCACCACAACCAGGATATCCGCTGGATGGGCGGGGTGCGCAAGTACATGCCCATCACCTGGATCACCTCGCTGCTGGGCTCGTTGGCGCTGATTGGCACACCGCTGTTCGCCGGCTTTTACTCCAAGGACAGCATCATCGAGGCGGTGGCCGAGAGCCATCTGCCCGGTGCTGGCTTTGCCCACTTCGCCGTCTTGGCGGGCGTGTTCGTCACGGCCTTCTATTCGTTTCGCATGTACTTCCTGGTGTTCCACGGCCAGGAGCGCTATGACCAGAACCCGGATGCGCACCATGACGCGCACCACGATGACCCTCATGGTCACGGTGAACACCACGAGCCCCATGAGTCGCCCTGGGTGGTGACAGTGCCCTTGCTGTTGCTGGCCATTCCGTCGGTGGTGATCGGCTATCTGACGATCGAGCCCATGCTGTACGGTGACTTCTTCAAGGACGCCATCTTCGTCAATGCTGACAAGCACCATGTCATGAAGGAACTGGCCGAGGCCTTCCACGGACCGCTGGCCATGGCGGCACACGCTTTCAGCACCTTGCCGTTCTGGCTTGCCTTGGCGGGTGTGGTGGTGTCCTACTACATGTACATGATTAACCCGTCCGTGCCGGCCGCCATCAAGCGTGCCTGCCAACCCTTGCACACGCTGCTCGAGAACAAGTACTACCTGGACTGGATCAACGAGAACATCCTGGCCCGTGGGGCGCGTGCCCTCGGGACCGGCCTGTGGCGCGGTGGCGACCAGGCCTTGATTGATGGTGCCGTGGTCAACGGTTCCTGGAAGATCGTCGGGTGGATTTCCTCGCTGGCGCGCCACCTGCAGTCCGGCTACCTCTACCACTATGCCCTGGTGATGATCCTGGGCGTGTTCGTGCTGATGACCTGGTTCGTCTGGCTCAAGCCCTGATGCCTGACCCCCTGCACGACATAACCCTGAGCAAAGAGAAATACACATCATGGGACTTCTGAGCCTTGCCATCTGGACACCGATCGTGGTCGGTGTCGTGCTGCTGGCCCTTGGACGCGATGAACATGCCGGCGCCGTGCGCTGGATCGCGTTGATCGGCGCCCTGGTCAGTTTTGCGGTGACGATACCGCTCTACAACCAGTTTGAACTGGGCACTGCCGCCATGCAGTTTGTCGAACAAGCGTCCTGGATCGAACGCTTCAATGTCAACTACCACCTGGGGGTGGATGGCCTGTCGGTGTGGTTCGTGCTGCTGACCGCCTTCATGACCGTGATCGTGGTGATCGCCGGGTGGGAAGTCATCACCGAGCGCGTGAACCAGTACATGGGTGCATTCCTGATTTTGAGTGGATTGCTGGTGGGCGTGTTCTGCGCCCTGGATGGCATGCTGTTCTACGTGTTCTTCGAGGCCACGCTGATTCCGATGTACCTCATCATCGGCATCTGGGGTGGTCCGAACAAAATCTACGCCGCGTTCAAATTCTTCCTTTACACCTTGCTCGGCTCACTGCTGATGCTGGTGGCCCTGATTTACCTCTACACCCAGTCGGCTGGCAGCTTTGACCTGGCAGCCTGGCACCAACTGCCCTTGCCGATGACAGCCCAGACGCTGCTGTTCTTTGCCTTCTTCGCGGCCTTCGCGGTCAAGGTGCCGATGTGGCCAGTCCACACCTGGTTGCCCGATGTGCACGTGGAAGCGCCCACCGGGGGCTCTGCGGTGCTGGCAGCCATCATGCTGAAGCTCGGAGCCTATGGTTTCCTGCGCTTTTCCATGCCCATCACCCCGGACGCAACGCAAGAGTGGGCCGGCTTTGTGCTCGCGCTGTCTCTCATTGCCGTGATCTATGTGGGCCTGGTGGCCATGGTGCAACAGGACATGAAGAAGCTCGTTGCTTACTCGTCTGTGGCGCACATGGGTTTTGTGACCCTGGGCTTTTTCATCTTCAATGAACTGGGTGTTGCCGGCGGTCTGGTGCAGATGATTGCCCACGGCTTTGTTTCGGGTGCCATGTTCCTGTGCATCGGGGTCCTGTACGACCGCGTGCACTCGCGCGAGATTGCCAGTTACGGCGGTGTGGTCAACACCATGCCCAAGTTCTCGGCCTTTGCGCTCCTGTTTGCCATGGCCAACTGCGGCTTGCCGGGCACCGCCGGTTTTGTCGGCGAGTGGATGGTGATTCTGGGCGCGGTACAAGTCAACTTCTGGCTCGGCCTGGCCGCGGCGACGGCGCTGATCTTCGGTGCCGCCTACACGCTGTGGATGGTCAAGCGGGTGTACCTGGGCCCGGTCACCAACGACGATGTGCGCAACCTGGAAGACATCAACAGCCGAGAATTCCTGATGCTGACCTTGCTGGCGCTGGCCGTGCTCGCCATGGGCCTCTATCCGAAACCCTTCACCGATGTGATGGACGCGTCGGTGGTGGAGCTGCTCAAGCACGTGGCTCAATCCAAGCTGCCGAACTGAGGCGGAGAAGAACATGATGGACAACCTCAACTGGTTCGTGCTGTACCCCGAAATCATTCTGCTGACGATGAGCTGCGTCATCGCCTTGTTCGACCTGGGCGTGAAGAGCCCGCGACGCACGGGCACGTATGTGCTGTCGCTCATCACCCTGGCTGGTGTGGCCCTGTTCGAAGCGATGGTCGCCACCACGGGTAGCACGCTGTACGCTTTTGACGGCATGGTGGTGTCTGACCCCATGGGCAATTGGCTCAAGTGTTTTGCCACGATCGCCATGATGGTGACCTTTGTGTATGGTCGCCCTTACGCGGCAGACCGCGACATGATGCGCGGTGGCGAGTTGTTCATCCTGGGCTTGTTTGCGCTGCTGGGCATGTTCATCATGATCTCGGGCAACAACTTTCTGGTGCTGTATCTGGGCCTGGAGTTGTTGACGCTCTCAAGCTACGCGCTGGTGGCGCTGCGCCGTGACCACGGCGTGGCCACCGAGGCGGCCATGAAGTACTTCGTGCTGGGCGCGCTGGCCAGTGGCTTTCTGCTGTACGGTCTGTCCATGCTGTATGGCGCCACGGGGTCGCTTGACATCGGAACCGTGTTCAAAGTGATTGCCTCGGGTCAGGTGAAACACCAGGTGCTGGTCCTGGGGCTGGTGTTTGTGGTGAGTGGCCTGGCCTTCAAGCTGGGCGTGGTGCCCTTCCACATGTGGATCCCCGATGTGTACCAAGGCGCCCCCACGGCGGTGACCTTGATGATTGGTGGCGCCCCCAAGCTGGCTGCGTTTGCGATGACCATGCGCCTGCTGGTGGATGGATTGATGCCGCTGGCCCTGGATTGGCAGCAAATGCTGATGGTGCTGGCCGTGTCCTCCTTGCTGGTGGGCAACCTGGCGGCCATTGCGCAGACCAACCTCAAACGCATGTTGGCCTTTTCCACCATCGCCCAGATGGGCTTTGTGCTGATTGGCTTGCTCTCGGGCGTGGTGCAGGGCAGCACGGTCTCGGCGGCCAATGCCTACAGCTCGGCCATGTTCTATGTGGTGACCTATGTGCTCACCACACTGGCGGCGTTCGGCGTCATCCTGCTGCTGGCGCGTGAAGGGTTTGAGAGCGAAGAGATCTCCGATCTGGCGGGACTCAACCAGCGCAGTCCCCTGTACGCAGGCGTGATGGCCGTGTGCCTGTTCTCCCTGGCTGGCATTCCGCCGCTGGTCGGCTTCTATGCCAAGCTCTCCGTGCTGCAAGCGCTGATTGCCTCGGGTCAGGCGGGCGGTCTGCCCCTGGCCATCTTTGCCGTCATCATGTCGCTGATCGGCGCCTTCTACTACCTGCGTGTCATCAAGGTCATGTACTTTGATGCGCCGCTCACCGCCACCACGGTGTCCGCCGGTGCCGATGTGCGCGTGGTGCTGTCGCTCAATGGTGCGCTGATTCTGGGGCTGGGGTTGTTGCCCGGTGGACTGATGGCGTTGTGCGCCCAGGCCATCGTCAAGTCCCTGGGCTCCTGAGCCTACTCGTCGTCCCCACACCATGGATGACGACGCGCTGATCGAGCGCCGGCTCGACAGCACCGAGCTCCTGAAAGGGCATTTCCTCCACGCCTTTCGTGACACGGTCGCGCTGCCTGACGGCAGTTCGGCCACGCGCGAATATGTCATCCACCCCGGTGCGGTGATGATCATTCCTCTGCTGGACAACGGCGAGGTGGTGCTGGAGCGTCAGTACCGGTACCCGGTTCAGCAAGTGATGATTGAATTCCCAGCAGGCAAGCTCGACCCGGGCGAGGATGTGCTGGCCTGTGCCCGGCGCGAACTGCACGAGGAGACCGGCTACACCGCTCGCGAGTGGGCCAGGGCGGGTGTGCTGCACCCGGTGATCAGCTACTCCACTGAGTTCATCGAGGTGTGGTTTGCACGGGGTCTCACTGCAGGTCCCTCACGCCTGGATGCAGGCGAGTTCCTGGAGGTGTTCAGCGCCCCGCCGGCGCAGCTCTTGCGCTGGTGTTTTGAAGGACGCGTGACCGACGCCAAGACGCTCACCGGCGCGTTGTGGCTCCAGAATGTGCTGGCAGGCCATTGGCCTTTGACGTGGCAGGGCTGACACGCCTGCGTCATAATTTGGGTCATGAAGGTACTCAACCTGCAATGCGCCCACCAGCATGATTTTGAAGGCTGGTTTGGCTCTGAAGACGATTTTCAGAGCCAATTGACACGCGGGTTGGTGGAATGTCCGCTGTGCGGGGATCATCAGGTCACCAAGCAGTTGTCAGCCCCTCGGCTCAATTTGTCGACCTCGCGTGGTGAGCGCGAGGTGTCAACAACGCCACCCGCCGCCACCTCCGCCCCCGTGGCCCAGACCCCGGCGCACGAGGTCACCTCCCTCTCCCCAGCCCAGGTGCAGGCGGCCTGGTTGCAAGCGGTTCAGCACGTCATGGCCAACACCGAAGATGTGGGGCAGCGCTTTGCCGAAGAGGCGCGCAAGATGCATTACGGCGAGAGCGAGGAGCGCGGCATTCGCGGTCAGGCCACGCCGGAGCAGACGCGCGATTTGCTGGAAGAGGGCATCTCGGTGATGCCGCTGCCCATTCCGGACGCACTCAAAGGGCCGGTTCAGTAGAGGAAGCCCCTCACTTCCCCCAGGAGTCCTTCAGCCCCGTGCTCTTGTTGAACACCGGCTTGCCCGGCTGATGGTCCACGCGGTCCGCCACAAAATAGCCGTGGCGCTCGAATTGAAACTTCTCGTCGGGTGCGCAGGTCGCCAATGACGGCTCCACGATTGCCTGTACCACCTGCAGGCTGTTCGGGTTCAGACAACTCAGGAAGTCACGCCCCCCCGCATCGGGCTGGGCCTCGTTGAACAAGCGGTCGTACAACCGCACCTCGGCGGCCACGCCGTCGTGCGCACCCACCCACGTGATCACGCCCTTGACCTTGACCGAATCGGCACCCGGCGTGCCACTCTTGGTGTCCGGGACGAGTTTGGCGTGCACCTCGGTGAGGCGGCCCTGCGCGTCACGGGTGGCGCCCACGCACTCGATCACATGGCCGTACTTCAACCGCACCTTGTTGCCCGGGAACAGCCGGAAAAATCCTTTGGGCGGCGTGTCTTCATAGTCGGTGCGCTCGATCCACAAGCGCGAGCCCATCACAAACTGACGCTGCCCGCGCTCGGGCTGCTGCGGATGTACCGGGGCCACGCAGGCGTCCAGCGTGCCCGCGCCCATCACCTCGTCCCAGTTGGTCAGCACCAGGGGGACCGGGTCGAGTACCGCCATGGCACGAGCGGCTTGTCCTTCGAGATCTTCGCGCAGGCAGCCTTCCAGGGTGCTGTAGTCGATCCAGCTGTCGCTGCGGGTCACCCCGATGCGTTCGGCAAAGAGTTGAATCGAGGCGGGTGTATAGCCACGGCGACGCAGACCCACCAGGGTGGGCATGCGCGGGTCATCCCAGCCGCTGACCCGGTTTTCATTCACCAGTTGTGCCAGCTTGCGCTTGCTGGTGATGACGTAGGTGAGGTTGAGTCGTGCGAACTCGTGTTGTCTCGGCGGGGGTGAACTCAGCAAGCCGCCTTCGATGAGCCGCTCGAGCAGCCAGTCGTAGAAGGGCCGCTGGTCTTCGAACTCCAGCGTGCAGATGCTGTGGGTGATTTGCTCCAGCGCATCTTCAATCGGGTGGGCAAAGGTGTACATCGGGTAGATGCACCAGCGGTCCCCGGTGAGGTGGTGGGTGGCGCGGCGAATGCGGTAGATGGCCGGGTCGCGCAAGTTGATGTTGGGCGAGGCCATGTCGATCTTGGCGCGCAGCACCGCGGCGCCATCGTCGAGTTGGCCGTCGCGCATGTCGCGAAAGCGTTGCAGGTTCTCGGCCGGGGTGCGGCTGCGAAACGGGCTGTTGGTGCCGGGGGTGTTGAAGTCGCCCCGGTGGATGCGCATCTCATCGGCTGTCTGCTCGTCCACATATGCATGGCCCGCCTCAATCAGGTACTCGGCCGCGCGGTACATGAAGTCAAAGTAGTCGCTGGCCTGGTACAGGTAGGAGGCCGGGGATCCATCGGGGGCCTGGTTCCAGTGAAAGCCCAGCCACTGGATGGCGTCGAGAATCGAGTTGACGTACTCGGTATCTTCCTTCTCGGGGTTGGTGTCGTCAAACCGCATGTGGCACACGCCACCGTAGTCACGCGCCAGACCGAAGTTCAGGCAGATGCTTTTGGCGTGACCCACGTGCAGGTAGCCATTGGGTTCGGGCGGAAAGCGGGTGCGGATACGGGCCGGGTCGGGCGCGCCTTGGGCGTGGTGGGCGGCGTCCCCCGGGCTGCCTGCCCAGCGACGGCTGGCATAGGTGCCCTGGGCCAGATCGGATTCGATGATCTGGCGCAGGAAGTTGCTGGCTTTGGGGGCGTCACCGCTGCCCGGGTGGGCAGGGTCGTGGGCGGGCACGGAAGTCATCTCCTGATTTTAGGGCAGGGGCGTGCTCATTCGGCAGGGCAGGACCGATAATAGAAGGCTGTCGAACGCAGTGGAGTGCATGTGGATCTGGTGTTGTTGCTCAAAGCAGCCCTGATGGGGGTGGTGGAGGGGTTGACCGAGTTTTTGCCCATCTCGTCCACGGGCCATCTGATTCTGGCGGGAGCCTTGCTCGGGTTTGATGATGACAAGGCCAAGGTGTTCGACATTGCGATCCAGACCGGCGCCATCCTCGCGGTCATCATCGTGTACTGGGACAAGATCTCCACCACCGTGCTGGCCTTGCCCACGCAACGCCTGGCGCGCCGCTTTGCGTTGAATGTGCTGATCGGTTTTTTGCCGGCGGTGGTGCTGGGCCTGTTGCTTGGCAAACTCATCAAGGCGCACCTGTTCACGCCCACCGTGGTGGCCACAACCTTTATCCTGGGGGGTGTCATCATCCTGTGGGCAGAAGGCTGGGGGCGCTCGCGCCGTGCCGATGAGCATCCCAATGACCGGGCTCGCATCATGAACGTCGAGTCGATGACCCCACTCGATGCACTCAAGGTGGGCTTGGTCCAGTGCCTGGCCATGGTGCCGGGCACCAGCCGCAGTGGTGCCACCATCATCGGCGGCATGTTGTTGGGTCTGAGCCGCAAGGCGGCCACGGATTTCTCGTTTTACCTGGCCATTCCCACGCTGATCGGCGCGGGGGCATACAGCCTTTACAAGGAGCGCGCCTTGCTCAGCTGGGCCGACCTGCCCATGTTCAGTGTGGGCCTGGTGATGTCGTTTCTGAGTGCTTGGGTGTGTGTGCGTTGGTTGTTGCGCTACATTGCCACCCACAGCTTCGTGCCCTTTGCCTGGTACCGCATTGCCTTTGGTGGTGTGGTGTTGCTCACCGCCTGGAATGGCTGGATTGTCTGGGCGCCTTGAGCCCGAACATCGCCCATTCCTTCGTTTCTTGCGCAGATGGAAATCATCCGTCAGCGCCGACCGAGACTCCTACAGCAGTTTCTTCAACGCGTAGAGCGCATCCAGCGCCTCGCGCGGGGTGAGCGCGTCGGGATCTATCTGAGCCAGTTTGGCCTCCACCAAGGAAGGCTCCGCGGCCTCATTCACCGGCGGCGGCGCAAACAAGTCCACTTGCTCGCGCTGTGCATCCGCCTGTGACTCCAGCGAGGCCAGGGCATGGCGCGCATGGCTCAGCACCGGGTGCGGCATGCCCGCGAGTCGGGCCACCTGAATGCCGTAACTGCGACTGGCCGGTCCGGCTTGAAGTTCGTGCAGAAACACAATGTCCGAGCCTTGCTCACTGGCGCTCACATGCATGTTGCAAGCCGCGCGGTGCTGGGCCGGAAACGCGGTGAGTTCAAAGTAGTGCGTGGCAAACAGGGTGAAGGCCTGTGTCCTGTCGTGCAGATGCGTGGCAATGCCGCTGGCCAGGGCGAGGCCGTCGAAGGTAGAGGTGCCGCGCCCAATCTCGTCCATCAGCACCAGGCTGTGCGGCGTGGCGGCGTGCAGGATTTGCGCGGCCTCGGTCATCTCCAGCATGAAGGTGGACTGGGCGTTGGCCAGGTCATCGGCTGCGCCAATGCGGGTGTGAATGGCATCGATCGGGCCCAGGCGACACGCCGCAGCGGGCACATGCGAGCCCATGCTGGCCAGCAGCACGATGAGCGCCACCTGTCGCATGTAGGTGGATTTACCGCCCATGTTGGGGCCGGTGATGATCTGCATGCGCTGGGTGGGGCCGAGCTGGGTGTCATTGGCGATGAATTGGCCGCCGCTGGCTTCGGCCAGACGGGCCTCGACCACGGGGTGCCGTCCACCACGAATCTCGATGCACGGGGTTCGCACGAACTCGGGCTCGCACCAGCGCAAGGTCAGCGAACGCTCGGACAGGCTGCACAGCACATCGAGGGTGGCCAGCGCACGCGCCAGTCGGCTCAGTGCCGGCACAAAACCTTGCAGCGCATCCAGCAGTTGTTCAAACAACCATTTCTCGCGCGCCAACGCCCGCTCTTGCGCGGACAGCGCCTTGTCCTCGAAGGCTTTCAATTCCGGGGTGATGAAGCGCTCGGCGTTTTTGAGGGTCTGTCGGCGACGGTAGTCGTCGGGCACACGGTCGAGCTGGCCTTGGGTGACCTCGATGTAAAACCCGTGCACCTTGTTGAACTGCACCCGCAGGTTGGCAATGCCGGTGCGGGCACGTTCGCGGCCTTCAAGTTCCAGCAAAAAACCATCACAGTTGTTCTGAATGGCGCGCAGCTCGTCGAGCTCGGCGTCAAACCCATCGGCCATGACGCCGCCGTCGCGCACCATCGCTGCGGGTTCGGGGTGCAGGGCTCGCTGCAGCAATTCACCACACGCGGGCGGGACGATCATGTCCTGCCCCAATGCGCTGAGCCACGGGCTCTGGGGCAAGCCGTGCTGCAAGTCGATGGCACGCGTCAACGACAAGCCCAGCGCCACCAGTTCACGCGGACGCACTTGGCGCAGTGCGATGCGGGCCGAGATGCGCTGCACATCGCTCATGCCCTTGAGGGCCTGGCGCAAGGCCGACCAGCGGCCCTGCCCCCCGGGGCCTTGCAGGGCGCTGATGGCCTCGAGGCGCTGCGCAGCCAGCGCGCGGTCTCGTGGCGGCTCCAGCAGCCATTGGCGCAACAGGCGGCTGCCCATGCCGGTCATGCAGGTGTCCAGCAGCGAGAGCAGGGTGGGGCTGTCTTCGCCGCGCAGGGTCTGGGTCAGCTCCAGGTTGCGACGCGTGGTGAGGGGCAAGTCGATGAAGCGGTCGTCGCGCTGCACCACCAGGCCTTGCACATGGGTGAGCGGGCGCCCTTGGGTGTGCTCGGCATACGCCATGAGCGCCGAGGCCGCGGCCTGTGCTTGCGGCAGGTCCTGCGCTTGCCAGGCGTCGAGGTTGGCGGTTTGCAGTTGTTCGAGCAGCTTGCGCAGGCCCAGGGCAGTGTCAAACTGCCAGCTGGGGCGTGCGGTGACCCGGTGGCCACCTTGCAGATACGGGTGCGCATGCGTGGGCATTTCCGCACTGCAGAGCAATTCGCTGGGGCTGATGCGGGTCAGCCATTGCGGCAATTCGTCGAGGGCACACTCGGCCAGGTGGATGTCGCCTTGCGTGACACTCAGCCAGGCCAGGCCACAGCCCGCAGCCTTGGCTGCGCGTGGACCGATGTGCACGGCCAGCAGCACGGCTTCCTGCCGTTCGTGCAGCAGTTCGGCATCGGTGAGCGTGCCGGGGGTGACCACCCGCACCACCTTGCGCTCCACCGGCCCCTTGCCACTGACTTCGCCCACCTGTTCGCAAATGGCGACCGATTCGCCGAGCTTGATCAGGCGAGCGAGGTAACTGTCCACCGAGTGAAATGGCACGCCGGCCATCACCACCGGCTGACCGGCCGACTGGCCGCGCTGCGTCAGGGTGATGTCCAGCAGCCGTGCCGCTTTCTCGGCGTCGTCAAAAAACAGCTCGTAGAAATCTCCCATGCGGTAGAACACCAGCGTGGTGGGGAAGTCTGCCTTGATGCCCAGGTACTGGGCCATCATGGGGGTGTGCTGAGACAGGTCAGCTGTCGCCATGGGTGTCTTCAGCCTTCAAGCTCGGCCGCGAGGCCTTTTCTTGCGCTGTGGCGAACTTCGAGTACTTGCGCAAGACGCTGACCATCTGCGCGTAGATGCGCGGGTTGGCGGCCATGCACTCACGCTGCTCGAGGAAGTCGGCCTCGCCGGTGAAGTTGCCCACCAGTCCCCCGGCTTCGGTCACCAGCAGGCTGCCGGCGGCCATGTCCCAGGGCGAGAGCCCAATTTCAAAGAACCCATCGCTGAACCCCGCGGCCACGTAGGCCAGATCGAGGGCTGCAGCGCCCGGGCGGCGCAAGCCGGTGGTGCGCTGCATCATGTCGCCCATCAGGCGCAAGTAGGTGTTGAAGTCGTCGCCGGGTCGGAACGGAAAACCGGTGGAGATCAGCGCGTCAGACAACTGGGTGCGCTTGCTCACGCGGAGTCGTCGGTCATTCAGGTAGGCCCCGCGACCGCGGGTGGAGGTGAACAAATCGTTGCGGGTGGGGTCGTACACCACGGCTTGCTCGATGCGGCCACGCACCTGCAGGGCAATGCTCACGCAGTAGACCGGAAAGCCGTGGATGAAGTTGGTGGTGCCGTCCAGTGGGTCGATGATCCAGACGTGGTCGCTGGTGGCATTGCCGCGGGTGGTGCCCGATTCTTCGGCGCGGATGCCGTGGTCGGGGTAGGCGGTGAGCAGGGTGTCGATGATCGCCTCTTCGCTGGCGTGGTCCACTTCGGTGACGAAGTCGTTGGACATCTTTTGCGAGACCCGCACAGCCGCAACGTCCAGGGCGGCGCGGTTGATGATGGAACCGGCGGCGCGGGCGGCCTTGACGGCCATGTTGAGCATCGGGTGGATGGAAGAGGTGGTCATGGATTGTGGCGAACCGCATACCCCGAAGGGCTGGTCCGAAAGAGCTGAACAAAGGCGCCTGACGATGCGGGCAGCGACAATAGCGATTTTACGCGTTTACCGATGTCGATGCCCATGACCCGCACCCGCTTCATCCTGATCGAGACCAGCCATGCCGGTAACGTCGGTGGTGTGGCACGCGCCATGAAGGTCATGGGGTTTGATGACCTGGTGCTGGTGCGACCGCGCTGGCCCAATGTGCTGCGCCGTGAGGAGACCATCCAGCGTGCCAGCGGAGCCCTGGACGTGCTGCACAACGCCCGCATCGTGGAGACCCTGGACGAGGCACTCGAGGGCATGACCCACCTGTGCGCCACGGCCATGGTGGCGCGCGACTTTGGTCCGCCCACCCGAACCCCCAGGCAGCATCTGCCAGCCCTGGCGCAGACCGCTGCGCAGGGGGTGGCGTTTCTCTTCGGGTCGGAGCGCTTTGGCATGACCAACGACGATGTCTATCGGTGCCATGTGGCGCTGCGCATCCCGACCGATCCAGGCTTTGGTTCGCTCAACCTGGCCAGCGCGGTGCAAGTCATTGCGTACGAATGGCGCGAGGCCTTGGGGGGGTGGGAGGAGGCAGAAGGGTCGTCGCCCACGGGCGATGCGCCAGGGGGCCAGGCGGTTGCATCGCTGGCCGATGCCCAACAAATCGCGGGTCTGCTGCAGCACTGGGAGCAGTCGCTCACCGACATCGGATTTCTGGATCCGGGCGCTCCCAAGAAACTCATGCCGCGGCTGCAGCAACTCTTCAACCGCGCTGCCTTGACGCCCGAGGAAGTCCATATCCTGCGTGGTGTTGCCCGTCAGATGACACGGCGCCCCGCTGAGAAAGGCTAGACTTCGGCCATGTTTGCCCGTTTGCGCTCCGACATCCAATGCATTCTCGACCGGGACCCGGCCGCCCGCTCGCGCTGGGAGGTGCTGACCTGCTACCCCGGTCTGCATGCGCTGGTGATGCACCGGGTGGCACACCGGTGCTGGAACCTGGGCCTGCATTGGCTGGGGCGCTTCATCTCGCATGTGTCGCGCTGGCTGACGGGTATTGAAATCCACCCGGCTGCACGCATTGGCGAGCGGGTGTTTTTTGATCACGCCATGGGCGTGGTGGTGGGCGAGACGGCCGAGATTGGCGACGGGTGCACGATTTACCAAGGCGTCACCCTGGGCGGTACCTCCCTGTACAAAGGTGCCAAGCGCCATCCCACGCTGGGCCGCGATGTCGTGGTCAGCGCGGGAGCCAAGGTGCTGGGCGGGTTTGTCGTGGGCGACGGCGCCAAGATTGGCAGCAATGCGGTGGTGATCAAGCCCGTGCCTGCGGGTGCCACCGCCGTGGGCATCCCGGCTCGCATCATCCCGGCCAAGGATGGCGACAGCGCGGATGTGTCGGCCGGTCAGCGCAAGTTCAATGCCTACGGCATCACCGAGGACGATGATCCGCTCAGCCAGGCCATGCGCGGCCTGATCGACAACGCCTCCTCACAGGAGCACCAAATTGCCTTGCTGTGGAAGGCGCTGGAGAGTCTGTCGCAACAGGGGGGAAGCCTGGTGCCGCAAGGCGCAGCCAAGCAAGAGCAGTTTGAAGCCGACAAGCTGAACCAGCTGGTGGGCAAGTAAGGCCCTGAGCCTCAACGCGGCGGGCGAATCGCCGTCTTGGGTCGGAACGCTTTGCAGAACTCGTCTCGCGTTTCCAGGTAGGGTCCACCGATCAGGTCGATGCAATAGGGCACGGCCGCGAAGATGCCATCCACCACCTTGCCGCCTTGCGCATCCTTCAACCCCCCCAGGGTTTCCTGGATGGATTTGGGCTGGCCGGGCAGGTTGATGATCAGGCTTTGATCGCGAATCACGGCCACCTGGCGCGAGAGGATGGCGGTGGGCACAAAGCGCAGGCTGATCTGACGCATCTGCTCGCCAAAGCCGGGCATTTCCTTGTGGGCCACGGCCAACGTGGCCTCGGGGGTGACGTCGCGCAAAGCTGGACCGGTACCACCAGTGGTCAGCACCAGTGAGCATCCCGCGTTGACCAGTTCAATCAGGGTCTGGCTGATCAGGGCTTGCTCGTCAGCAATCAGGCGGGACTCCCACTCGATGGGGTTCAGCAGCGCTTGACCCAACCAGTCACGCAAGGCGGGCAGGCCCTTGTCTTCGTACACCCCGGTGGAGGCGCGGTCGCTGATGGAGACGATGCCGATGCGCACACGGTCGCAACGCGAATCGGGCTGGGGGAGGGTGTCGTCAGACATGGGTCATTCTTCCGCGGGGTGGTCCTCCTCCTCAGCCTGGTTGAGCTGGGAGCGGATGAGCTGAAACAGTTCACGGTAGGCACGCCCATGGCGGGGTGCCAGGCCTTGCGAGACCTCGGTGGCCGTGGGCTGACCGTCCTTGCGGGCCTGGCGAACCAGGGCCCGCAGCTGCTGGCTGTCGGTGTGCGGGTAAGCCTGCAACCAGTCAGAGACAGCCTCGTCACCGGCGATGAATCGCTCGCGCCAGTGCTCGGCCAGGTGCAGGGCCTTGGTCTCGCGCGCGCTGCCTTGGTGCTGCTCGGTGATGGCGGTGCGGATGGCCTCGACGTCCTCGGGCTCGAGTTTGCGCATCAGCTTGCCCACGTACTGCACCTGCCGACGTCTTCCTTCGAAGTTGGTGATGCGACGGGTTTCGGCCAGGGCCTGCAGCAAGGCGTCGTCCACATGGCCCTGGTCAAGCAGGCGCTGGGTCAGGTCGGCGCGCAGACCCAGCATGGCTTCGCCGAGGTCTTGGCGTTCGGCGCTCTCGCGCTTGAGGTCGGTCTTGCTGGCGCTGTCCGTGCCCTTGAGCTCGCGTTTGAGTTCCAGGTCGAGCTCGCTGCCCAGGGCAACGAACTGACCGCGCACAAAAT
>JACCEC013117892.1_pt1 | contig 15661 bp, 9 predicted proteins | sample 7450121 | NCBI WGS metagenome assembly JACCEC01 (sample SAMN15323455, study PRJNA562643) | freshwater metagenome | isolation source: river surface water | place: USA:Blue River Watershed | collected 2017-08-18 | reverse complement strand
CCTGCTCGAGAAGTTCGCCAGCTACGGCTTCAACAAGTCGCACTCCGCCGCCTACGCCGTCCTCAGCTACCAGACCGGTTACCTCAAGGCCAACTACCCGGTGCAGTTCATGGCGGCCATGCTGAGCTCCGAGCTCGGCAACTCGGAGAAGGTCGCCCACTTCATCGCCGAGTGCGAATCCATGGGCCTCAAGGTCCTCGGCCCGGATGTGAACGAATCCCGCGAGACCTTCACGCCCGTCCTGCGCCGCGCCGGCGGCGCAGTTGAAAGTGGAAAGGTTAAAGTTGAAGGACCAAGCCGGGAAAACTCCTCCGCTCCTTCAACTTTCAACTCTCAACCTTCAACTACCGAAGCGAATGGCGCCCCCGGCGCCATTCGCTTCGGCCTCGCCGGCATCAAGGGCGTCGGCGAACAGGCCGCGCAGAAGATCCTCGCCGAACGCGAGGCCCACGGCCCCTACCGCGACTTCCGCGACTTCATGCTCCGCGCCGATGCCCGCGCGATCAACAAGCGCGTGCTCGAGAATCTCATCGCCACCGGCGCTTTCGATTTCAGCGGCGTCGAGCGCGAGGAGCTGTTCCCGCAGATCGACGACGTCCTCAGCGCCCTCGGCGAGATCCACCGCAAGTATCCCGCGCTCCGCAAGGACGCCCCCGCCGCGGCCAAGGTCGCCGAGCCCGCCGAATCGATGCTCTTCGACATGGCGCTCACCGACCAGCCCGCGCGCCTGCCCGACCGCGACGAACTGCTCGCCGAATTTGCCAATCTGCTGAAGCACACGCGCCGCTCGCCCGCCGCCGGCAACCCCGCCTCCGGGGCCTCCTCGTCCCGCCCTCCCGCCGACGACGGCATGTTCGCCCTCGACACCGCCGCCAAACCCAAGCCCGGCTCCGCCGCCAAGTCCGCCCCGGCGCCCGAACGCAAACTCACCGCCGATACCCGCCTCCAGTTCGAGAAGGAGCTGCTCGGCTTCTACGTCTCCGGCCATCCGCTCAACGCCTACGAAGGCCTCGCCGAAGCCATCAACACCTACGCCATCGACGATCTGCTGGCGCAGGGCGACCGCGTCGAATTCCGCCTCTGCGGCATCGCCGGCAACATCGTGAAGCGGCTCTCGAAAAAGGATAACCGCCCGTGGGCGATGTTCACGCTCGCGACCAGGAAGGGCTCGCTCGGCCTGAATCTCTTCGCCGATTCCTACGAAGCCTACGGCAAGGTCCTCGCCGAAAACGCCCTCGTGCTCGTCCAGGGCAACATCATCCACGGCCAGGAAGGTCCGCGCATCAACCTCAAGGAAGTCTACCCGCTCGACGGCCAGGTCGCCGGCCTCGTGAAAAAGATCACGTGGCTCCTGCACCCCACGCACCCGGAGCTGCCGGCGTTTCTCAAACAGCTCCGCGAGACGCTCAACAAGCAGGCCGGCGACACCAAGGTCCTCTTCGGTTTCGTCTTCGAGGACCGCATCGCCCCCATCGCCGAGGCGAGCACCGCGCTCGCGTGGAAACTCAACGCCCCGTCCTTCCAGAAACTCCGCCAGCACCCCGCGGTCGCCGGCGTGCAGATCGAGACGCGCCCCGTCGAGCTGAAGGAAGACCGCCGCTGGAAAAAACGCGGCTGAACCCGCCGCACCCGGCTGGCGCCGCTTTCCCGCCGCCGGCGTTCGCGCGTCAGTTCTCCCGCTTCTTCTTCCGGTCTTCTTTGCGCGTTTTCTTCTCCACCGCGCGCTCCGCCCGCGCCTCCTCGCCGTTCCAGCGGCGGTCTTCCCAGCGCGGCGGCAGATTGCCGGCGTTCCACGTGTCCCAGAGCGCCTGCAGCTCGCGCGCTTTCTCCGGATGCCGCGCCGCCAGATCGGTCTTCTCGCCCGGATCGGCGGCGAGATTCACAAGCATGGGTGGCATGTCGACCGCCGCCTTCACGAGTTTCCAGTCCCCGGCGCGCACCGCATACTGCACGCCGAAGCGCCAGTAGAGCGCCTCGCGCGCCAGTGTGGTCTCCTTGCCTTCAAGCAGCGGCAGGAGATTTACGCCGTCGAGTTTCCACTCCGGCTTCACCACCGCTCCCGCCGCCGCCAACGCCGTCGGCAGCACGTCGAGCTGGATCACCGGCACACCCGACACGCGTCCGGCTGGGATCCGGCCTTTCCACTGCGCCAGCCACGTCACCCGCACGCCACCTTCCCACACGAGCCACTTGCGCCCCCGCAGTCCGCCCATCTCGGCGAGATCGCTCGCCCCACCGTTGTCGGAAATCACGAACACCAGCGTGTGCTCCTCGAGGCCGCGCTCGCGCAGCGCCGCCATGATCGCGCCGATCGCCTCGTCCGCCTCCGCGAGATTCGCCGCATAGCCCTGCTCGCGCCGCGGCCGGTCCTTGAACTTCTCCAGCCAACGCTCCGACGCCACGTGCGGCGTGTGCACCGCGTTGAACGCCACCGTGAGAAACCACGGGGCCTGCCGGTGCCGCTCGATGAAACCGATCGCCTCCCGCGCGAACACCGGCGACGTCACCGGCGCGCCCGGCAGCTCGTTCGCAAGCTCCCGGCCGCGAAAAAATCCGCCCTCCCCCAGATTGCTCACCGTGCCCAGCGCCTCGTCGAAGCCCCGCGCCACCGGCAGGTGCTCCGGCGAATCTCCGAGATGCCACTTGCCCACGAGGCCCGTCGCGTAGCCCACCGCCTTCATCCGCTGCGCGCTCGTCGTTTCCCGCAGATCGAGCCCGGAGCCCTCGCGGCGCGTGGTGTTGGCATCGTGTCCCGTCCGCGACTGGTAACGCCCCGTCATGAGCCCCACCCGGCTCGGCGAACACACGCAGGCCGACACGTAGCCGTCGGTGAAGCGCACTCCCGCCCGCGCGATCGCGTCGATATGCGGCGTCGGCGCCAGCTTGCCACCGTAGACGCCCGGCTGCGCCCACCCCATGTCGTCGAGATACAGCACGAGCACGTTGGGCTGGCGGCCATCCGCGGCCCACGCGCCCGCGGCGATTCCCACGCACCCCAGGAAACTCAGCCACGCCCGTGTCGTATTCATCGGTTCAATTCTCCGTTTTCCGCTTCTTCTTCGCCGCCTTGGGCTCGCCGTCCGTCGCCGCCGCGCCGGGCCGGTAAGCCGGATTCGGCCGCGGATAATTCGCCCCGGTTTCCTCGAGGAAGCGGTCGATCATCCGATCCATCGCCTTCACCCGCGCCTCGTTCGCCGCTGCGAGATTCTTCGTTTCGCCGATGTCGTCGCGCAGATTGTAGAGCTCATGTTTGTCCGGCTGTTTCGGGCCCGTCTCGAACCACCGGATGAGCTTCCAATCGCCGCTGCGCACCGTGACGCCCGGCGGCCTGGCCGGCCCGCCGTGCGGGAAATAGTTGAAGAACGCCGGCCGCCCCAGCGGCGCGCCGCCGCGCAGCACACCCGCGAAACTCATGCCGTCGATCTGCTGCTGCGCCGGCTTCGCCACGCCCAACGCATCGAGGATCGTCGGATACAGGTCGATGTGGCCGACGACCTCGTCGCTCACCGCGCCGCCCTCCACCACGCCCGGCCACGCCACCAGCAACGGCACGCGCGTGCCCCCTTCGTAGAGCGTGCCTTTGCCGTCCCGCAGCGGCGCGTTGTTCGTCGGCGGCAGGTCGCCGGCCCACTTCCGCCAATCCTTGATTCGCTCCTGCGCCGGCGACCCCGCCGCCGCCGCGCGCCGGTCGTCCGGCGTGTTGCTGTGCGTGTTGCCGCCGTTGTCGGAGTAGAAAATCACGATCGTCCGCTCCGCGACCCCGAGCCGGTCCAGCGCCGCGAGCATCCGGCCGAAGCTCTCGTCCACGCTCTTCAACATCGAGGCCATGATCGGATTTCCCTGCCGCCCGATCGGGTCTTTCTTCCCGTGAAACTCCCGCGTGTAGTCCTCCTTGTGGCCCCACGGACCGTGCACGCCGTGATGCCAGAGCTGCAGGTAGAACGGCTGCTCGCGATTCGCCTCGAGAAACGCGATCGCCTCGTCCGTCAGCCGATCCGTGAGGTATTCACCCGGCGGACCATCCTTGTAGGACTGGTGGCCGCGGAAGCCGTAGGGCGAGAAAAAACTCGGCGGACCCGGATCCGGATGCGCGTGCACCGCGTGATCGAAGCCGTGTTTCTCCGGCCAGTGCGGCTCGGTCAGCCCGAGGTGCCATTTCCCGACGTGGCCCGTCCTCCACCCAGCCGCCTGCAACGCCTCCGCCAGCGTGAACTCGGCCGGGTCGAGGTAGTTTTTGCTTTCCGGCGTGATCGTCGGCCGGTTCGGCGCCGCGCTCGTCGGCATAAAAACGTGCCCCGCCGGCTGCGGCGGCTGGTGCCCCGACGCCGTCGTGATGCCGTGCCGCGCCGCGTATTTACCCGTCAGGATCGAGGCCCGCGTCGGCGAACAAAGCGGCTGCGCATACGCGTCCGTGAAGCGCATCGCGCGGCGCGCGAAGCGGTCGAGGTTCGGCGTCGCGTAATACTTCGAGCCATACGCACCGCTGTCCATCCAGCCCATGTCGTCCACGAGGAAGAGCACGACGTTGAGCTTCCGGGCCGGCGCGGCCTCCGCGGCCGACGCCAGGGCGAGGCCCGCGGCGAGCCAGCCGATTCGTTGCCAGAGTCTGAGTTTCATGGGTGAAAATTTCCGGGGTGCGATTTCGGCGCCGCCTCAACGCCGCGCCGCCGGCTCCGGCCAGCGCAGGTGCCGGTGCAGGAAGGCAAACGCCCCCTCCTGGTTCATGCTGTGTCCGCCTTGGAAAAACTCGATCTCCGTCCGGTCCGCGAGCCCCAGCTGCGCATAGAGCCAGCGCACCTTCGCGTATTCGTGCGCCACCCAGCTGTCCCGGCTCACCCGGTCATGATGCCCGCGCTCCACCATGAACGGCCGCGGCACCATCAGATAGGCCATCTCCGCGTAGTCGAACGTGTGCCCAAGATTCCAATACGGCATCTCCCACTCGATCGTGCGCATGAAGCTGAACGGCAGCTCGGTCGACGCCACCTTGCGCGTCCACTGGTTGAAATCTCCCGAGCAGATCGAGAGCGCGTAGCCCTCGAGGATCGGCGGCACCCGCACCGCCGTCTCGCCGCCGTAGCTCAGCCCGTAGAAACCGATCCGCGCCGCGTCGACGTAGGGCTGCGTCGCGAGCCATTGCAGGATCTGCTCGTGCTGCGGGATGATGAAGGAAAACAAACTCGCTGCCACGGCGTTGGCCTTCCGCGTCAGCCACCGGTAGCGGTCCTCGCCGCGGTAGAGATTGTGCGGCGCAAAGGTCACAAAACCCCGCTCCGCCAGCCGCGCCGCCGTGCGGTTGTAGCCCGAGCCGTCCTTGTCGAGCAGGTCGCGCGGCAGGCCGTTGCGCCCGTGCTGGCACACGACCACCGGCCGCCGCTCGCCCGGCGCGATGCCCTTCGGCACGACGAGCAGGCCCCACGCAAACACCTCGGGAAAAACATCGAGCACCACGTCGTAGGCCGTCCACGCCTCCGTCTCGGCGACTTGCCGCGACCGCGCGTTGGGCGGCAGCAGCGGCTCGTCGAACCGTCCCATCGCCTCGACATGAAACCGCTCCCGATAGCGCCGCGCCCCGGCGATAAACTTGTCCGGCGCCTGCACCGGATGCGTGCGCGCGGTGCTCCAGCGATTCTCCGCCAGTTCGGGCATCACGGCGTGCAGGAAGGATTTTTCCCGCCCCGCGTCCGCCTGCCGCACCAGCCGCTGCACATGACCCTCGATCTCGCCCACCCACCGCGCGTGCCGCGCCTCCGCCGCCCGCGCTTCCGGATATCCGCCGGCAGAAAGCACGGCCGGCGCCACGGCGCCGATTTCGATCCCGAGCGCCGCGGCCAGCGCCGCCACGGCAGGAGCCGAGTAAGGCCCCGGCGGCTCCGCCCCTGCCCCGTGCACCAGCACCGGCCGCGGCAGGATCGCCGTGCCGCCCGCGGGTCCGAGCGGCACGCGCGCGAGTTCCGCCGCCACGCGTCGGACGTCGCCCGGCGCGAGGTCTCCCTTGTGCCCGGTGACCGCCGGCGCGGCGCTCGGCTCCACGACCAGCGCCCGCGGCAGCACCAGCGCCGCGATCTCCGCGTCGCCAAACTCCCGCGCCCGGCCCCACACGTTGCGATAGATCGGCTCGGCCCACGGCTGATCGCGCGCATCGAAATAGCCGCTCACGAGCGCCCCCCGGATCCGCGGATCGATCGCCGCGGCATGCAGGGCCACGAGCCCGCCTTCGCCATACCCAGCCACCGCCACCGGAAACGCGCTCCCGCGCCGCGCCGCGAAACCATCGACCGCCGCGAGCACGCTCTGCACCTCGTAGCCGATCACATGGCGCCCAAGGTGAAACGCCTGCCGGTAAATCCATTCGCGATACGTCTGGTCCGTCCGTTTCAGCACCGTGTCCTCCGTCGCGAGTTTCGCCCGGCTCACCGTCACCGGGATCAGCAGCTCGACGCCCGCCGCCGCCAGTCGCCGCACCTCGGGCGCCGCCCACGCGGCCTCCGGCGTCTGATCGGCATCCGGCACAACCACCACGCCCGCGCGCGCCGCCGTCGTCGGCTCGACCCACAACCCCGTGCCCCACACGCCTTCGAACACCGGCCAGCGCACGGTATGAACGCGGAAGTGCGCGCTCTCCTCGCGCGGCCCGACCGCCCCCGCGACCGCATAAACCTCGAGCGCCGCCGGCAGCCGCGGATCGACCGCGCCGATGCTCGTGCGCAGTCGCTCGCGGTGCGGCGCGATCGAGCGTTCATACGCGGCAACCGAGGAAAAATCGCGCGCCCACCGCGCGCCGCGCGCGGCCTGCGCCTCGCCGATCTTCCGCTCCACGAACGCATGCGCGCCGTCCATCAGCCGCGTCGAGAGGTCCGCCTCCGGCCACGCGAGCGGCGCGGTGCCCGGCACCGCCGCGCCGCCGATCCCCGCCAGCACCACGCCGAGGCCGGCCAGCGCCGCGCTCCGCCATCCGCTGCGGACCCGCACCTTCATGGGCGTTTCTTGCCTTTGCCCTTCTTCGTCTCCGCCCCATCCGCTCCGCCGGCGGCAGTGCCGGCCGCGCGCGTGCCGGGCCAGGGATAATCGTTCCGGTTCGCCGCCGCATCGCTCGGGCCCGCCGGCAGCGTGCGCGCCCAGGCGAGCGCCTGCTCGCTCAGCCGGGCGACGACGTCCGGGTGCTCGCCGGCCACGTTGTCGACCTGCATCGGGTCGCGCACGATCGCATAGAGTTCCACGCGGCTGCGGTCCGGATTCAGCAGAAGTTTCCATTCCCCGTCGCGCACCGCGAGCTGCGGGCTGCGGCTCGCCACGTGGCCCGCGATGTTGAATCGCCACTCCCAGAAGAGCGGCCGCGTGCGGGCGCGGGCACCACCGCGCAGGATGTCGCTCACATCCTCGCCGTCCGCCCCATGCCCGGCCGGCATCGGCACGCCGGCGAGCTTCAGTATCGTCGGCATGAAATCCACGCCCGCCACCACCGAGCGGTCGTCGATCCGCCCCGCCGGCACCCCCGCCGGCCAACGCACGATGAACGGCACGCGCACCCCGCCTTCGTAGAGGCTGCGTTTCCGCCCGCGGAACGGACCCGGCGAGCCCACGCCGCTGTGGCCCGCGTTGGCGATGAAGATGTCCTCCGGCCCGTTGTCGCTCGAGAAGACCACGATCGTGTTCCGGCCGAGCCCGCGCTTGTCCAGCTCCGCCACCAGCCGCCCCACCTGGCGGTCGAGATCGGCGACCGAAGCATAGTAGATCGTGCGCGCGCTCTTGTGCGGCAGCGCCGGATTGCTGAAGCGCGCAAACGGCGCCATCTGCTCCGGCGTCGGATTCAGCGTCGCGTGCGGCACCAGCGTCCAAAGCTGCACGTAGAACGGCTTGTCGCCGCGCCCATCGATGAACCGCAGCGTTTCGTCCACGAACAGTTCCGTCGAACGCGCGCGGAAATACGGATCCGCCTTCGCGACGTCCGCGCCCCCGGTCTCACCTGTCCCCACGAAATCGAAGCCATACTCCGCGATCGGTGGTCCGCCCGAGTTGTTGCCGAGGTGCCACTTCCCGACGTGCGCCGTGGCGTAGCCCGCCTGGCGCAACGCCGCCGCGACATTCGGCACCCGGGGATCGAGGAACTGCGACATGCCCCGCGCGGTGTTCTGCTCCGGCGTCGCATAGTGGCCGTGAATGCGGTTCCGCGCCGGATACATCGACGTGAAAAACGCGCTGCGGCTCGGCGAACACACCGAGCCGTTCACGTAGAAATGCGTGAACAGCGCGCCTTCGCGGGCGAGGCGGTCGAGATTCGGCGTCGGCAGAAACGTGTTCCCGTAGCAGCCGAGATCACCCCACCCAAGGTCGTCCGCGAGGATGAAGAGGATATTCGGCCGCGCCGGATCGGCGGTGGCCGCGGATGCCGGCGCCGGCAACGCGCACACCAGCACCGCGGCCAGCAGCGCGAGCCGGCGGATTTCTCGGGGAATCTTGGTTTTCATGGGGGATTGGCGGGGCTGTCGGGTCCGGCGCGCACGCCGGCCGGGCGGCGACGCGACTCAACTTCGGCGGACGCCATGAACCACCGCCACCGCGATCGCGGCAAGTAGTCTCGCGCGGCCGCCGCTCACCCGTTCTCCTCCCGCGCATGTCTCCGCGCCTTCCCCTGCTGTTTGCCGCGCTCGCCTCCGCTCTCTCCGCCGCCGCATCCCCGCCCGTCGGCTCGCCGCATGCCCTCTGGTATGAAAGGCCGGCCGAGCGCTGGACCGACGCCCTCCCGATCGGCAACGGCCGCATGGGCGCGATGATCTTCGGCGGCGTCGACCGCGAGCGCCTGCAGCTCAACGAGGACACGCTCTACTCGGGCGAGCCGCCCGCCGACCTGCGCACGATCGAGGTGCGCAAGGACATGGGCCACGTCACGGAACTGCTCCGCACCGGCCGCAACGCCGAGGCCGATGCCTACATCACGAAAAATTGGCTCGGGCGAAACCAGCAGTGCTATCAGCCGCTCGGCGATCTCCACCTCGAGTTCGCTCCCTCCGCCGCGGCCCCCACCGACTATCGCCGCTGGCTCGACCTCGCCACCGCCACGTCCGGCGTGAGTTTTCGGCGCGGCGACGTGACGTTCACCCGCGAGATCTTCGCCAGCCATGTCGACGACGTGATCGTGCTCCGGCTCACCGCCGACCGTCCCGGCGCGCTGTCATTCCGCGTCGCCCTCAGCTCGGTGCACCCGACCGCCCGCTCCACCGCGGGTGCCGCCGACGGCGTGGCCCTGCGCGGCCAGCTGCCGGGCTACGTCGGCCGCCGCCCCTTGCGCACCGTCGAGCAGGCCGGCGAACAGTCGCGTTATCCGGAACTCTTCGATCGCGACGGCAAACGCCTGCCCCACGTCCGCCCCTACCAGAACAACGAGGCCAACGGCACGGTGCTCTACGGCGCCGACATCGGCGGCCGCGGCATGTTTTTCGAGGCCCGGCTGGCCGCCCAGGCCAAAGGCGGCCGGATCGCTGCGGAGGGCGACGCGCTCCGGATCGACGCCGCCGACGAGGTGATTCTGATCCTCGGCGCCGGCAGCAGCTTCAACGGCTACGACCGCAGTCCCAGCCGCGAGGGCCGCGATCCCGCTGCACGCATCAACGAATCGCTGCGCGCCGCCGGCAGCCGCACCTTCGCCGAGCTCCGCGCGCGGCACGTGCGCGATTACCGCGCCCTCTTCGACCGCAACACGCTCGTGCTCGCCGGCGATCCGGCGAAACTCGCTCTCCCCACCGACCGCCGCATCGCGGCCTTCCGCGAGACCGGCGACCCCGCACTCGCCGCGCTCTGCTACCAGTTCGGCCGCTACCTCATGATCGCCGGCTCCCGCGCCGGCACGCAGCCCCTGAACCTGCAGGGGCTCTGGAACGACCAGGTGATCCCGCCGTGGGCGTCCGGCTACACGGTGAACATCAATGCCGAGATGAATTACTGGCCCGCCGAGGTCGCCAACCTCGCCGAGCTGCACGAACCGTTTTTCCGCATGGCCGCGGAAGTCGCGGTGACCGGCCGCATCGCCGCGCAGAAAATGTATCACGCGCGCGGCTGGGTGCTCCACCACAACACCACGATCTGGCGCGATGCGTTTCCCGTGGATGGCCACGCGCGCGCCGCGTTCTGGAATCTCGCCGGCGGCTGGTTCGCCTCCCATTTCTGGGAGCACTATCTTTTTTCCGGCGACCGGGAGTTTCTCGGCCGCGAAGCGTATCCGATCATGAAGGGCGCCGCGGAATTCTTCGCCGACTGGCTCGTCGATGCCGGCAACGGCGAACTCGTCACGCCGGTCAGCACCTCGCCGGAAAACGCGTTCATCGATCCGCAGGGCAAGCCCGCCGCGGCGTCGGTCGGCTGCACCATGGACCTCGCCATCATCCGCGAGCTCTTCAGCCGCACGATCGAGGCGGCGACGCTCCTCGGCCGCGATGCCGCGCTCGTGACCGAGCTCCGCGCCAAGCTCGCCCGACTCGCACCCTACCGCATCGGCGCCCGCGGCCAGCTGCAGGAGTGGCGCGAGGACTACAAGGAACAGGACCCGAAACATCGTCACCTGTCCCACCTCTACGCCCTGCACCCGGGCAACCAGATCACCCCCGACGCCACCCCCGAACTCTTCCGTGCCGCCGCCCGCACGCTCGAACTCCGCGGCGACGAGGCCACCGGCTGGTCGATGGGCTGGAAGATCAACTTCTGGGCCCGCATGCTCGACGGCGACCGCGCCTACACGATCATCCGGAACCTCTTCAAACTCGTGGGCACCTCCGAGACGAGCATGCGCGGCGGCGGCTTGTATCCGAATCTCTTCGACGCCCATCCGCCCTTCCAGATCGACGGCAACTTCGGCTACTCCGCCGGCGTGGCCGAGATGCTTGTGCAAAGCCACGCCGGCGTGCTGCACCTGCTGCCCGCGCTGCCCGCCGCCTGGCCGTCCGGCAAGGCCACCGGTCTCCGCGCCCGCGGCGGCTTCGAGATCGATCTCGAATGGCACGACGGAAAACTCACGCAGGCCACCGTCCGCTCGCGGCTCGGCGGCAATCTGCGCCTGCGCACCGCCGCACCGCTGGCCGGTCTCGGCGCCGACGCCGCCGCGGTCGACGGCGCGAAGCCCAACCCGAATCCCTTTTTCCGCATCGTCGACGCCGGCCGCCCGCTGGTCGCCGATCCCCGGGCGCTGCCGACCGTCACGGTGCGCCCGACAAATACGGTCGATATTCCCACGCAGCCGGGGCAGGTGCTCATGGTCCGCGCACGCTGAGCGGCGGCGGGGCGCGCGTCCCGACCCTTGCCGCACCGCCGCGGATTGCGCAAAGTCCCGCGCATGCCCGATCCCCTGTTCATCCGCCGCGCCCGTCTCGCCGCTGCGTTGCCGCTCGGCGACGCCGTCCTGCTCGTGGGCGCGGGCGAGCCCGTGCCGCTGCCCGAAAACAGCGATCAGACGTATCCGTTTCGCGCGCACGCCGAATACGTCTACCTTTCCGGGGTCGACGCGGCCGGCGGCGTCGTGGCCTTCGACCCGCAGGGCAGCGCCGGCGCCGACGGCGGCTGGAAACACTTCGTGCCGCCCGTCACCGAAGCGGAACGCGTGTGGGAGGGCCGCCAGCCCTCCCCCGGACTGCCGCTCGACCATCTCGATGCGTGGCTGCACGCACGGCGCCACCGCCCGTTTGTCTGCCTCGGCGCGCCGCTCACCCGCTTCACGATCGACTCCGATGCGGCGCTGACCCCGAAGGTGCGCGACGCCTTCACGCATGCGCGACGCTCGAAGGATACCATCGAACTCGACCGGATCCGCCGCGCCGTCTCCGCCACCACGAGCGGCTACCGCAAGCTGCCCGGGATCATCCGCCCCGGCGTGAGCGAACGCGCGGTGCAGGTCGAACTTGAGGCGGAGTTTTTCCGTGCCGGCGGCCACCGCACCGGCTACGGCACGATCGTGGGCGGCGGCCCCAATTCCGCGGTCCTGCACTTCGAGCCGTCGGCCCGCGTGATCCGGCCCGGTGAGTTCGTGCTGGTCGATGCCGGCGCCGAAGTGGACCGCTATGTCGCGGATGTCACCCGCACCTACGTCGCCGGAGCGCCTTCGGGCTTCCAACGCGACTTGCACGCGGCCGTGCTGCACGCGGAACAACGCGCCATCGCCCGCTGCGTCGTCGGCGCCGAATGGAAGGCCAATCACCTCGCCGCCGCCCTCGATCTCGTCGGCAGCCTGGTCGAGATGAAGATCCTTTACGGCCAGCCGGAATCGCTGGTGGAGCGCGAAGCCCACACCCTGTTTTTCCCGCACGGTCTGGGCCACATGGTCGGGCTCGGCGTGCGCGACGCCAGCGGCCTCGCGCCCGGCCGGAGCAAGGATCCCCGCGCGTCCTTGCGCAGCCTCCGTATGGACCTGCCGCTGCAGGCAGGCTACGTCGTCACCGTCGAGCCCGGGCTCTACTTCATCCCCCCGCTGCTGCAGGATCCGGCCCGGCGCGAACGTTTCCGCGACGCCGTCAACTGGTCGCTGGTCGACACCCTCCTCGATCTCGGCGGCGTCCGCCTCGAGGACGACGTGCTCGTCACGCCGGAGGGTCCACAGGTCCTGACCGCCGACATTCCCCATGTGCTGACCTGCGGCTGACGATGGCGAATCGGGGCCGGCCGCGCCCGCAATTTTCCGTGGACAACGTCTTCCGCGTCCGTCTCTTTTTCGACCCCATGGCTCAGCCCGAACAAAAGTTTACCACTCCCGCCAGTCTCGCTGTGGACGCCATCCTCGTGTTGGCGTTTTTTGTCGGCATGTATCTGTGGGTTTCACCGCATGTGCCCTCCAACGACAAGAGCATGATCATGCTCTGGGGTGGATTGAGCGCGGCGTGCCTGAGTGGCGTTTTCTGGCTCTGCATCCAGATGTTCCGCGTCGTGCTGCGCGCGCAGCTCGCCGCCCGCAAGAAGTAAGCCGGTGACCGGACGGACGGCCCGCGCCGACGGGCCCGGCCGCCGAAAAGAATGAACGCGCTCCGCCCGGGGACGGGGCGCAAAGTAGCGCGGAGGGGTTGCCTCCGGCACGAGTTGAGCTACTTTCCGCGCGCATGAATACCGACCACCCATCGGATTCGCTCCCACGCGTGGCCCTGGGCCGCTTCGTCGGGGTCGCCGTCCCGCTCGCGCTCAGCCTCGGCTTTTTCGGCTGTGCGACGACACACGAGGTGAAGGTGGATTCCCTCGCGAAGCCCCAGGCCGAGCAGGCCGTCTCCTACGAGATACGGAACAAGAACCCGCTCGTGGCCGACGATTCGCTGCGTTACAAGGAAGCTGCAGCCTACGTCAAAACTGCGCTTTCCGGCAAAGGCCTCTTTGAGGCGCCGCCCGGCGTGAAGCCCGACGTGATTGTCGATCTGGATTACGGCGTGGGGCCGCCGCAGATGCGGCGGGAGACTGTCTCCGAACCGGTCTACGTCACCATTCCCGGCCAGGTCCGCACGGAGCGCGTGCAGGTCGGCACGGATTCGCAAGGCCGCCCCATCTACCAGACCGTCACGGTGCAGGATCCGCCGACCACGGAGTTTGCCGGCTTTCGCGAGTATCAGGTCACCATCACGGTTTACGAAAAATACCTGAAGCTCTCCGCCAAGGAGAACAAGGAGATGGCCGAGGGCCGTCCGCAGCAGGAGGTCTGGACGGTCGACGTGATCAGTGAAGGCCAGAGCCGGGACATCCGGAAGTCCATGCCGGTCCTCGCCGCCGCGAGCATCGAATATATCGGCAAGGATTCGCAGGGGCAGAAGACAATCCGGATCAAGGATTCCGCGGCCGACGTGGCCTTCGTCAAAAAAGGCATGTGATCGCCGGTAGCGGGCCGCTCCCCCGCCCGCTTCGCGCATCGGGGCGAAGGCCGGGAATACCGCGGCCGGCCCAACGCGCAGCCGGAAACGTTCATGCGCCGTGCGGCGCACCGCACAGCGCTGGAGTCAGGGTGTCGGGGCATCGGCATAGCCGCGCCCCTTTAACCCCTGTCGGATTTACCGCGGCCCGCGCCGCCCAGCTCACCCGAACCGGGCCTTGCCCTCGCGTTTCTTTTCGATGCGCGCGGAAACCAGAATCGCGATCTCGAACAGAATGTAGAGCGGGAGGGCGAAGATCGTCTGATTCACCGGGTCAGGCGTGGGCGTGATGATGGCGGCAATGACGAAAATCGCCACGATCGCGTGCCGGCGGTATTTCCGCAGGAACGCCGTCGAGAGCACGCCGAGCCAGACCAGCAGCACCACCACGAGGGGGAACTCGAAGGCTCCGCCCACGCCGAGCACGAGCCAGGAGAGCGTGCTGTAGTAGTCTCCTGCGGTCCAGCGCAGCTCCAGTTCGAAGAACCGGTTCAGCTGCATCGCGATCTCGATGGTCTTCGGCATCAGAATGAAGAAGCCGAAGCTTGCCCCGATCAGGAACAGGATCATCGCCGCGATGCACATCGGAGCCACCGCCTTCATCTCCCGCTCGGTGAGCGCGGGCGCCACGAATTGCCCGATGAAGAAAAGGATGAACGGGGCCGCGAGCACGAGCCCGCCGATCACACACATCTGGATGATCATGGTGAACACCTCCATGATCTTCATGGTGCCGAGGTCGATCGGCAGATTGGGATAATCCTTCTGCACGTAGATCAGCGGCCAACGCAGGGCGTGATTGAACTCCTGGATGAAGAAGCCGACGAGCGCGGCGCAGACCACGAAGGCGATCACGCTCTTGACGATCACGCCCCGCAGTTCCTCGAGATGCTCCCAGAAACCCATCGGCTTCTCCCGCGGCGGAGGCGGCGGCAGGCCGTCGGCCGGCACAATGGAGGAGTCGGGTTGGGGATCGTTTTGGCTCACGCTCGGAGAAAGGAAGGGCGGATGGTGGGAAGTTTTTTCCAAAACGGAAGCGCGATGTAGGCCGGCGCCACGCGCGTTGCGTCCGTAAACCACCTGTTTCCTGCCCAACCGCGCCACGGAACGCCGCCGCACCCGCCTGCACCGTTGACAGCCCGGGTCGTCGCCCTATTGCCTCACGCCTTTCGCGCACCGGCGCATCGTCCGTTTTTTCACCGCAAAAACACCCTCACATGGCCGTTAAATCCAAAGCCAAGAAACCCGCCGCGAAGGCGTCGTCCTCCGCTCCCAAATCCGCCGGCAAGGCGCCCAAATACGTCTACACGTGGGGCAACGGCAAAGCCGATGGCGACGGCTCGATGAAAGCCCTCCTCGGCGGCAAAGGCGCCAACCTCGCCGAGATGACCCGCATCGGTCTGCCGGTGCCTCCGGGCTTCACCATCACGACCGAAGTCTGCACCTACTACTACGCCAACAAGCGCACCTATCCGGCCTCGCTGCAGGCGCAGATGGAAGCCGGCGTGGCCAACATGGAGAAGATCATGGGCACGAAGTTCGGCGCCACCTCCGGCATGCCGCTCCTCGTCGCCGTCCGCTCCGGCGCCCGCGACTCGATGCCGGGCATGATGGACACCATCCTCAACCTCGGCCTCAACGACCAGACCGTCATCGCGCTCGAGAACACCACCAACAACCCCCGCTTCGCCTGGGACTGCTACCGCCGCTTCATCCAGATGTACGGCGACGTCGTACTCGGCGTGCAGAAAAAGGAAGGCGAAGATCACGAGCCGTTCGAGACCGTCATCCACAAT
>JACCEC010425065.1_pt1 | contig 15662 bp, 9 predicted proteins | sample 7450121 | NCBI WGS metagenome assembly JACCEC01 (sample SAMN15323455, study PRJNA562643) | freshwater metagenome | isolation source: river surface water | place: USA:Blue River Watershed | collected 2017-08-18 | reverse complement strand
CACGCGGCTCGCCGCGACTCGCCCACCAGACGCTGAGCACCGGCAGCAGCGTGCTCGAGAGCACGTAGGACGCCGCCATGCTGATCCCCACCGCGAGTGCCAGCGGCATGAAAAGAGCGCGCGCAGCACCCGTCATGAAAAATGCCGGCACAAAAACCGCGAGCACGCAAAGCATCGCTAAAAGACGGGGCAACGCCGTTTCGCCAATCGCATCGAGCGCCGCGCGCGCGAAACCGGACCCCCGATGCCGGTGCACATGCAGGTTTTCCATCGCGACCGTCGCCTCGTCGACGAGGATGCCGACCGCGAGCGCCAGTCCGCCGAGGGTCATGAGGTTAATCGTCTGGCCTGAAAACCAAAGGCCCACGACCGCCGCGGCGATGCTCACCGGGATGTTGAGCACCACAATCAGCGCGCTGCGGATATCTCGCAGAAACAACAGGACCATCAGCCCGGTTAAGACGGCCCCGAGCAGCCCTTCCTTCGCGAGATCCCGAATTGCGCGCTGAATCCACGGACTCTGATCAAACTCGAAGGTCACGTTAATATCGTCCGGACACGCGGCCTTGAACTTCGGCAGATTCGCCTTCACCAAATCCACCACCGTCAGCGTTGAAGCGTCGCTGCGCTTGGTCACCGGCATGTACACGGTGCGGCGGCCGTTCACGAGCGCGATGCTCGTCACCAAATCGCTCCCGTCGCTGACCTCGCCAACATCCCGCACGAACACCGATCCCTCGGCCCCGACGCGAACAGGCACGGCGGCGAGATCCTGGATGTTTTTCACCACCGCGTTCGTCGGAACAATCGGATACGTCGAGCCCGCCGACAAATTCCCGCTCGGACTGATCGTGTTGGCCGCCGTCATCGCCGTCACAATTTCATCGGGCGAAATTCCGTAAGCCCGCAGGCGGTCGGGTTTCAGCGAAACCAGAATGGTCCGCGCACTGCCGCCAAACGGCGGAGGTGCCGAAACGCCGGGCAGCGTTGCAAAAAGCGGGCGCACCATGTTGAGGGCGGCGTCCTGCATTTGCCCGACCGTGCGGTTGGGGTTTTCTGTCGAGAAAACCAGATTGCCCACGGGCACGCTTCCCGAATCGAATCGCGTCACAAACGAACCAGGCGTACCCGGCGGCATGAACGCCCTCGCGCGGTTCACATACGCCACGGTCTCGGCCATGGCATTGCTCATATCCGTGCCCGGATGAAACTGGAGCTTCATGATCGAGGCCCCCTGAATCGACTTCGACTCCACGTGCTCGATCCCGGTGATGTAGAGGAAATGGTACTCGTAGTAGTACGTCAAATATCCCTCCATCTGCAACGGATCCATCCCGCCGTACGGTTGGGCCACGTAAATGGTCGGCACACCCAGCGAAGGAAACACGTCGCGCGCCATCTGTTTGGTCGCGATCCACGCAGTGAGGAGGACGGCTAGGACGACCACCAGAACCGTCCATGGACGGCGAAGTGCTACTCGGGCAATGGAGAAATCGGACATGGTGGAGGCGGTTGATGAAGCAACCCCAGCAGATCATTAAAGTTAAGTGAAATAATGTGACATTCGAGTCACACTACCGCCGGGACGCCCTCAACTTGCCAAGGCCCATTGACCCCACGGATCGTCCCACTGAATTTTGATAGGGCGCAAAAGAGCCTCTACGATAAACGCTGGAGGATCACGGAATGCCAGTGGGTGCTGTAGGTCTCGAACCCAGGCGCCTTGGCATGCGCAACCAGGGTGCGGCCTGCTTCTTCCTCCACTTCCAGAAAACATTTGGGCGAACTCCAGACGGTCTCCCGCTCCGGAAAATGCAGTTCCCCAGACAAGGGCGCACCCTGCGTATCGGCCAGGATCATGCCGTCCTCGCCCAGAATACACACGCGCGAGCGCGTCTTTTCCTCTTCAGTGAGGGGCGTACGGTCCACGACAGTCTGCGCCAGGCCGCGCCAATTGAACAGAATTCCAAGCACACCGATCGGCTGACCGTCGGCCTCCCCGCCGCTACGCACCGCGCAGGAATATCCCAAAATGTAAGCGCCATCCACCAGCGGTGACGAATGCACGATCTCAAACCCAAACTCATCCCCGGACCTCGTTTGGAGCGCACTCTGGAACCAGCGCTGCTTGCTGACATTCATTCCGATCGATTTGAAAGTCTGCGGCCGGCCGTTCGCGAGCACCTCGCCGTTGAGCCCGCAAACGACCAAATCAAAGTAGACCGTGTAAGCGTTCAGGATCACTCCGAGCCGCTTGCATGCGTATTCGACGCGCTCGGGCGTCGGGTCCGTCAGAAGATCCACCACGCTTGAATCGGTTGCCCACCAGCGCACGTCGCACGAGCGCTCGTACAGATTGCGGTCGATCAAATCGATATTGGTAAGCGCAAGATCTGCGAGTCTGGTGCCCAAAACATCCGAGGCCAGGCGCTGTGAAATGTCCTGCAGCGCCGCGATATCGCCGCCGAGCTTAGAAGAAAGCTGCACCGACACGCGTTTCGTGGTTTCCGATAATTCGCCCATCTCCGTCGCGACAACCGCGAAGGAACGTCCCGCAGCACCAGCGCGAGCGGCCTCAATCTTGGCGTTCAATGAGAGCAGGCTCGACTGCGTGTTGATATCGTCGATCTGCTTGAGTGAGGTCCGGACCTTCTCTCCGAGGGAATCTGCTAAATTCAGGATTTGCTCGGGCAATCCGTGCACCTCGGTGGAAGAAGCTGGGTTTGGCTGGCTCATGAGTTCAGTGCCTTGGCGGAGGCTCGCAGGCGCTCCGTGGCGAGCGTCTTGGACGGGTGAAAACAAACCCGCACGGCCTTCTGGTTGGTTGATGGATAAGGGCGCGTTTTCCTTAGTTGACTCTGTCGGGAGGGCGAGATTCTCAGAGAACCGAACCTTTGCCGAGATTAATTTAGGGACTGTTTGACTGGATATCTATCGCCGCCGAAGAACGTGTGTGTCCAGCGTCTCAGGAGACCGAACGAACTGAGAAACAGGATGCATTTCAACGCATCGGGTTGGATAACCACGGCAGAGAATGCTTGTCAAATTGTTTAGATTCACGTTTGCTCAACCTCCCCCCGCTTCAGCCTACTCGCGTCACCAACTGTTTAGTCATGAGTAAACTAACGGAAGCAAATATCGCGGAAATCACAGCTCTTCTTCAGGGTCTGGCGACCGAGTTTGCATTCCTGGAAGCAGGCAGCGATGCGGGCACGGAGGCCCTTCGATCCGCACTGGAGGCGATCAAAACAGCTGCTGGCCCGAGTGCGGCCCCCGGATTCCTGCAGGAATTGGAATCAGGCGCAGGGATTGTGCAGTCGGCCTCGGCCGCAGGCGCATTCTCGGATGAAATGCTCAAAGGCTTGAATACCTGGTATCCGCGCCTGGAGACAGCGCTGCATCAATGGATACATTCACCCGAGCAGGCCGCTCCAACCCCGGCAGCCACAGCCGGCACCCCAGCGGGCGCTGGAAATTCCACAGACGCAAACAGCGCAGCCGACAGCGAAACAGGCGAAGCTGAGATCGTGGAGGAACCCGTGCTCGTCGTTGAGATCGGGGATGATGGCGATCTACTGAACGAATTTTGCAATGAAGGCCGAGATTTGCTGCAGGACATCGAACAGGGCGTCCTGGTTCTGGAGGAAAACCCCTCCCACAAGGACACGCTGAACAGGGTTTTCCGAGCGTTCCATACGTTCAAAGGCGGTGCTGGTTACCTTGGCCTTGAGGCCATCAAGAACCTCGCACACGAGCTTGAAAGCGTTCTAGACGCCGCACGGCGCGGCGAACTCCCGATCACTACGCCGGTGATCGACATCATTCTGGCCGGCGGTGACGCGCTCCGGCAATTCATTGAAAAAATCAGCGAACGTCTCGCGGGAACAAACGCCGGTGAACCCATCTGCATTCCGACCCTGAGCATCATTGCTCGGAGCCACGCATGCCTGCATGGGGAACCCGAGCCTGCGGCAGCCGCGCCTGCGCCCGCTGCACCTCAGCCGAAGGCAGCCGCCAAGCCGGAGGCGGCCATTGTGCAAGCCCCGCCCGCGCCGCAGCCGACTCCAGCGGTTCCTCCTCCCTCGACTCCGACACCAGCTCCCGCAGCGCCTGAACCCGCTCCCTCAACCGCAGCCGCCCAACCAGAGGCGCAGCCGGTCGCCGCGCCCACGGCGCCTCAGCACCCCGCCCCTGCGCCAGCCCCAACTCCCGCCCCTGCGCCAGCTCAGGCCGCTGCTTCCAACGCGCCCAAGCCCGCCAAACCCAAAACGGCGAATCCGGCCTCCGGCGAGGGTCCCGCAAATTTCGTCAAGATCGACACACTCAAACTCGACTCCTTGGTGGACTTGGTCGGCGAGCTCGTGATCGCCCAATCCATGGTGATCCAACATCCGGAGGTAATGGAACTCAGCGACCGGCAGCTCGCGCGCTGCGTGCGCCAGCTCGCGCGCATCACCACCGATCTCCAGCACAACGCGATGTCCCTGCGCATGGTGCCGATCCGTGCCGCATTCCAAAAAATGACGCGCCTGGTCCGCGATCTTGCGGGGTCGCAGGGCAAACAGATCCAGCTCCTGTTGTCGGGCGAGGACACGGAGCTGGACCGCAACATCGTCGAGGAACTCGCGGACCCGCTCATCCACATGATCCGCAACTCGGCGGACCACGGCATTGAAATGCCCGATGAACGCGTAGCCAAGGGCAAGCCCGCCCTCGGAACAATCCGCCTCCAAGCTTACCACCAGGGCGGCGGAATCGTGATCTGCATCGCCGACGATGGCAAGGGACTCGACAAGGACCGCATCGTCGCCAAGGCCATCCAAAAGGGCATCATCGAGCCGCATGCGTCCCTTTCGGAGAAAGAGATCTTCGAGCTTATTTTCGCACCCGGCTTTTCGACTGCGGAGAAAATCACAGACCTCTCCGGGCGCGGCGTGGGGATGGATGTGGTACGCGGAAACATCTCGCGCCTGCGCGGCCGCATCGAGGTGGAATCCACCTTTGGCCACGGCTCCTCGTTCACGATCTTCCTGCCTCTCACGCTTGCCATCATCGACGGACTGCTGGTTTCGCTTGGAGACGAGCGGTTTATCCTGCCGACCCTTTCCGTGCGCGAATGCCTGCGAATCACCGAAAACATGATCAGCACCGTGCAAGGCACGGGCGAGCTGGTGAGTGTGCGCGGCAAGCTCATGCCGCTGGTCCGCCTCGGGAGCCTGCTTGGCATCCCCGGTGCCACGAACGACGCGACGAAGGGCATCATCGTGGTGGCTGAATCCGGAACCACGCAGCGCTGCCTGCTCGTAGACGAATTGCTTGGCAAAAAGGAGGTCGTGATCAAATCACTTGGCGACGCTTTCAAATCACAAGTGCTGATGTCTGGCGCGGCGATTTTGGGCGACGGCCGCGTGGCGCTGATCGTCGACTTGGATGCGCTCGCCAACCTCAAGTCGCTGCCGCGCGCGGCCGTAGCATGATGCGCTGGCCCACTTTCCACCCACCCTTGTCCACACACCAAACCAGTTTTCTCCTGCCGAGCCTCAACCAGTTCAGAAAGGGAATCGAGTCATGAGCACCGAAACAACATCCAGCACAGGCGCACTGCCGGGGAAATACCTGACATTCCGGCTGGGTCAGGAGTACTACAGCCTGCCCGTCTTGAAAGTGCGGGAGATCATGCGGCTCTGCCCGATCACCGCCGTCCCGCGCATGCCCTCGTACATGCGCGGCGTGATCAATCTGCGTGGAAAGATCGTGGCCGTGGTGGATCTGCGTTCGCGCTTCCAGCTTCCCCCGCAGGAAGACGCCGACCGCGCATGCATCATCGTCGTGCAGCTCGCGGGCAGCGCCAAAAGCGTAATGGGCGTCATCGTGGACGCCGTGGAGGATGTTTCCCCGTTTGGAGCCGACGACATCGAGCCAACTCCAGACTTCGGACCGTTGTTGAACACCCAGTTCATCCTCGGCATGGCCAAGAGCAAGGGCACCGTCAAAGCCATCCTCGACATCGACCAAGTGCTGCTTGCGGAGGGGGAGCTCTCACTTCCGCTCATTGAAAAAGCGATCGCGGACGGGGCCGCCGCCCATTAATCCCAAATCCAACATTTCCAGAACTTTCAGCGACCCTCATCACTCCTCTGACCTATGGTAAACCTCAAAAACTTCATCCGCCTTCTGGCCCTCATCGTGACTGTCGCGGTCCTCGTCGAAGGCGTCGTCGTGAACTTCCTGCTCGAGGATACGAAAATCAACGGGCCTGTGTACCAGCGGATCACCGCGGACAAGGACCTGCTTGCGGACATCCTCCCGCCGCCTGCCTACGTGATCGAAAGCTACCTTGTGCTGAGCCGCTGCATGCTCGAGGAGAAACCCGCCGAACTCAAAAAGCTCGCCGAGAAAATCCCCGTCCTCAAGGAGGACTACGAAAAACGGCGCACCTTCTGGTCGGAGAGCAAGCTCCTGACCGCTGCGATCAAGACCAAGCTCACCAACGACTCGCACCAGCACGCCAATTCTTTCTTCAACATCGCGCAGACGCGTTTTTTGCCCGCGATCCTTTCTGGAGACAAAAACGGCGCGCATGACGCATACGTTTCGCTCTCGAAGTCCTACGAAGCGCACCGGGCCGTGGTGGATGAAGTCGTCGCGCTGGTCGAAGCACAGGCGAAAGCGGATGAGAATTTCGCCACCCAGAGTCAGGCCAAATCGCTGAAAGTCGTGCTCGGCGGGGAACTCGCCATTCTGCTCGGCGTCTACCTAGCGATCTACCTGCTTTACCGGTCGACGATTCCGTCCCTGCGGAGCATCACCGAGGAACTCGCCCTCGGGGCGGAGCAGTCCCTCCTGGCAGCGGAGCAGGTCGCGCGGGCAAGCCAGCGGCTCGCGGAGGGTGCAAGCGAGCAGGCGGCAGCCGTTGAGGAAACGGGCGCCTCGCTGGAGGAGATGTCCAGCATGATCCACTCCACCGCGAACAACGCGCTGCAGGCCAAAAACATGGCTAACGAGGCGCAGAACGCGGCCCAGAGCGGCTCGTCCACGATGGTGGAGATGACAGCGGCCATGAAATCCATCGAGTCCTCGAGCGCCGAGGTGGCGAAGATCGTCAAAAGCATCGACGAGATCGCGTTCCAAACCAACATTCTGGCGCTCAACGCTGCCGTCGAAGCCGCGCGCGCCGGCGAGGCTGGCGCGGGTTTCGCAGTGGTTGCCGACGAGGTGCGCTCGCTCGCTCAGCGCAGCGCCGCCGCCGCCAACGAAACGGCGGAGAAAATCGAGGCGGCGATCCTCAACAGCCGCAACGGATCCAAGAGCCTCATCAAAGTCGGAGACGCCTTCACCAAGATCGGCGAGAAAGTACGTCAAACCGATGCGTTCGTGGCGGAAATCGCGCTCGCGGCCAAAGAGCAATCCCTCGGCATCGAACAGATCTCCACAGCCATCGGCCAGATGAGCAAGGTGACTCAAAGCAATGCTTCAAACGCCGAGCAATGCGCCAGTGCCGCGGAAGAACTCAGCGCGCAGTCCAGCGTGCACAAGGGGCTCACCGACCGGTTGGAGGAAATCGTCGGCATCAACACCGCTTCCGGAACAGCTGTCCATTCTCCTGCGCCGTTTGGCGCCGGCTCGGGAACCGCTGGAGTTGTTGAATCGACTCCATCCGGCGGCCCGGGAACCAAGGTCCCAGCGCCCGCGGAAAAGTCAGCCGACGCGGACGACTTCAAGGATTTTTAATCCATGAAAAGAAAATCCATGGATGTCCGCTGAAGCCGAAATCTCCAAGCAGGCGTACACCTACCTCGCCGAGCTGATCTACAGGTACAGCCGGATTCACCTCGGCGAGCACAAGCAACAGCTGATCACGAGCCGGCTGCGCAAACGGCGCGTCGAGCTCCGTCTCAAAAATTTCGACGCCTACTGCGAGCTCCTGAGCCGCCGGAAAAACGACGACGAAGTTGCCCTGATCGTCGACGCTATTTCCACCAATCACACCCACTTTTTCCGCGAGCGCGCCCATTTTGATTTTCTCATGCAGCACGCGCTCCCTGAATTGGAGCGCCGGATCACCAACACCAAGGAATCCATCCGCTGCTGGTCAGCCGCCTCGTCCTCCGGAGAGGAAGTCTACACGATCGCGATCTGCTTTGCGGAATTCGAGCGGCTTAACAAACCTCTTCGCTGGGGTATCCACGGGTCCGACATCTCCTATCGGATGCTCGAAAAAGCCCAGGCTGCGGTTTATGAGGAAAGCCGGTTGGAGCTTCCATCGCCGGAACTCTTGAAACGTTATTTTCAAAAGGGGTCGGGCAAGTTCGAGGGTTTTTGCCGCGTGAAGGACATCCTCCGGAACAAGATCACGATGAAACGCGTGAACCTCTTCGATGCGTCCTACCCCATCCCTGCCGACCAGCATCTGATTTTCTGCCGCAACGTCCTCATCTATTTCGACAAACCCTCGCAGGCCGAGCTGATCCGCAAACTCAGTCTCCAGCTCGCTCCCGGCGGCTACCTTTTCATCGGCCACTCCGAGAGCCTGATGGGGATCACGCACAAACTGCGCCCCCTCGGCCATGGCATTTTCATGCGCTCAAAATAGCCGCATCACCACGTAGCCGCATCAGCACGACCATCCAAGACCGCACCCCAGCCCCAGCAAACGCCCCATGAGCACAAGCGCTAAAATCAAAGTGTTGATCATCGACGACTCCGCCCTCGTCCGCAAAGCCATCACAGATGCGCTTTCCCTCGACCCCGAGATCGAGGTGGTTGGCTCCGCCAACGATCCCCTTGTTGCGCAGGAAAAAATGCCGCGCCTTCAGCCGGACGTGCTCACGCTGGACATGGAAATGCCGCGCATGGACGGCCTGACTTTTCTTAAACTCCTCCAGAAGCAGCAGCCCATGATTCCGGTCGTCGTGGTGAGTTCCCTCACACAACAGGGATCCGCGATGGCCCTCGCAGCGATGGACGCAGGCGCCAGAGATGTGCTTGCGAAACCCGACGGCAGCATGTCCATCGGCGGCCTTGCAAACAAACTCGCCTTCCACGTGAAGGCTGCGGCGCGCGCCCGCCGCTCCAGCGCCGCCCCTTTGCAGCCATTGCTTCCTCCAAAACTTGCGCCGGCAACGCCGGGAACGACTTCGCCACTGGGCGGCGCCAATGACCAAACCGCCTCCTCGGGCTGGGGCCGCCCAGCCGCCTCCGGGCTGCCCGCGAAACCAGGAATTTCACCAGCGGCGGCGGCTCCATCGGCCGACAGGCGACTAATCGTCATCGGCTCCTCGACGGGCGGCGTGGAGGCGCTGCGCTTCCTGCTCCCAAGCCTTCCGGCGACGATGCCGCCCATCGCCGTCACCCAGCACATCCCGCCATTCTTTTCAAAGGCCGTGGCCAACCGCATCAACGATATGTGCGGTTACGAGGTCCATGAAGCAATTGACAACGAGGAGCTTAAGCCCGGCATGTGCGTGATTGCCCCGGGCGATTTCCACCTGACAATTATGCGATCTGCGACAGGTTATCGCACGCGGCTTACGCAAACGCCTCCCGTTCACTACTGCCGACCTGCGGTGGACGTCCTTTTCCGGTCGGCCGCCGAGGCCGCAGGAGCTCGGCTTACCGGCGTGCTGCTCACCGGCATGGGGAGCGACGGCGCCATCGGCATGAAAGCCATCAAGGCCGCAGGCGGACAAACCCTTGCGGAACACGAGAGCTCCTGCGTGGTTTACGGGATGCCGCGCGCCGCGGTACAGCTGGGCGTTGTAGACCAAGTGGTCCCTCTCGAACAGATGCCCGGCGCCATCATCCGCGCCATCGGCGGGGTGCCGGCCTGATCCGACACAAGCCGCGCCGGCGCACCCGCAGTTGACAGAATCACACCACCCACCCAAAGGTTACCCACCACCCTATGTCTGAAGATCCAGATCCCTCAGAGCTGTTCGACTTCAACAGTTCGATGCACGAAACATCGGCGGAGGCGGCGCGTGCGGAACAGGCTGCGGCCCAGTCCCTGCAGGCGGCGCGGATCCTGGTGGTTGATGACAGCAAGATGATGCGCATGGGGATCACGCGTGACCTCAAAAAGCTCGGCTTCACCAATGTCGCCGAGGCAAGCAACGGGAGGGAGGGGCTCGAAAAACTCAGAGCGGAGTCCTTCGACCTGATGCTTCTCGACGTCGAGATGCCGGAGATGACCGGGCTGGAGGTGCTCGCGGAAATGCGAAAGGACGAATCGCTGAGCCTGCCAACGATCGTCATCTCCGGAGGTGAAGACGTGAGTTCCGCCGTGAGCTGCATCGAGATGGGCGCGGAAGACTATCTTCCAAAACCTTTTAACCCCGTGCTGCTGCGCGCGCGCGTCACAACTTCCATTGAAAAAAAGAAACTCCGCAATCTGGAGAAACTCCGGCTCGCACAAATTGAATCCGAGCACGCTCGCGTTGTTGCCGAACAGGAGAAGACGGAAAAACTGCTGCTCAACATCCTGCCGCGCTCCATCGCGGGGCGCCTGAAAGGCGGGGAGAAGCTGATCGCCGACGCCCATCAGTCGGTCACGGTGCTTTTCATGGATCTGGTGGGTTTCACAAAGCTTTCCCGTACAACGACTCCCGAACGGCTCGTAAAGATGCTGAACGCGATCTTCTCCACGTTCGACCTGCTCGTGGAACGCAGCGGCCTCGAGAAAATCAAAACGATTGGCGACAGTTACATGCTCGTCGGTGGCGCGCCGGAACTCAAAGAAGGTCACGCCCAAGCCGCCGCGGATCTTGCGCTGGCGATGATTGAAAACCTTGCGAAGATCAACGCGGTCAACCAGACCGAGCTCGCCGCGCGGATCGGCCTGAACTCAGGGCCCGTGGTCGCCGGCGTGATTGGCATCCGGAAATTCACATACGATCTCTGGGGCGACACGGTGAACATCGCCAGCCGCATGGAATCCTCCGGCATGCCTGGCAGGGTCCACTGCTCGCAAGCAACAGCGGATCTGCTAAAGGACGAGTTTGAGCTTGAGGACCGCGGACCTGTGGAAGTCAAAAGTATCGGCCAAACGCACACGTATTTTGTGAACGCTCGGAAGATTGCCGAATGGAGCCTTTAAGCGGTGTGCAGAGCTTCCTCACAACGCCTTTTTGCTGGAACACCCGCATTTGAGCGGAGCTTCCGATCGGCGGCGTGCTAGAATAAACCTGTGAGCGAGAACTTTTTCAAAACCAACGCCGAGGCTCCCGATACTCCGTTCGATATTTCGCTGCGTCCTCCGCTCTTCAGTGAATTCGCCGGCCAGGAGAAGGTCTGCCAGAGGCTCGAATTGATGGTCGAGGCGGCCAAGCAACGCGGGGACGTGCTGGACCACATCCTGTTGAGCGGACCCCCGGGGCTGGGGAAGACGACGCTCGCGCACATTCTTTCAACAGCGATGGGGAGCAACATCAAGAACACGAGCGGACCGATGATTGAGAAGGCGGGCGACTTGGCGGGTCTGCTCACCACTTTGGAACGCGGAGACTTGCTGTTCATTGACGAGATTCACCGGCTTCAGCCGGCCATCGAGGAGTACCTGTACCCGGCGATGGAGGACTTCAAGCTGGACATCATCATCGACCAGGGTCCCAACGCCCGTTCCGTACGCTTGAATTTGCCGAAATTCACACTGGTCGGCGCCACGACCCGCGCAGGCATGCTTTCCTCGCCGCTGCGTTCGCGATTCGGGATGAACTGCCGCCTCGACTATTACACGGCCGACGAACTGCAGCGCATCATCCTGCGGAGCGCTGGGCTCATCGGGGTGGATATCGACGATGCGGGCGCTTTCGAAGTCGCCGCGCGGGCCCGCGGAACGCCGCGCATCGCAAACAACCTGCTGCGCTGGGTGCGGGATTACGCGCAGGTCCGCGCCAACAACCACGTTTCACGGGATGTGGCGGATTCGGCGCTGACCATGCTTGATATCGACGCGGACGGCTTGGATGAAATGGACAAGAGGATCCTTGAAGCGATGGTGCATCGGTTCGAAGGCGGGCCGGTGGGCTTGAACTCGCTCGCGGTGGCGATCGGCGAGGATGCGGGCACCCTCGAGGACGTGAACGAGCCGTATTTGATCATGCAGGGCTATTTAAAGCGGACTCCGCAGGGACGCGTGGCTTTGGCGCCAACCTATCGGAAGCTTGGGATGGCCGAACCGAAACGGAGCGGCGAATTGTTCTAGCGGGGTTCCATCGGCGTTCTGATAGCGCACCGGTTGCTTTTCCCGAACCGCGCTTTTCCAGAGCCGCACATGGCTGCCTCACTAGGATTTGAACCTAGACAAGCAGATTCAGAATCTGCTGTGCTACCGTTACACCATAAGGCACTTCAAGCTGCATAAACACCCGCTCGAGAGGCTATTCCCTACATCTTACTTAAGATTACAGGAAAGCGCCCATATGCAGGCAATATTGCGAGTTCGCAACGATGCACAAGCCCCCAATCGTTTTCAATCTCAATGATGCTCATCTCCCCCGCTCTATTATCGCGGTTCAAAACCCGTTTTTTACGTCCTCCCAAGAAATGCCGAGAGCAGGATTAGCATCCATTTCAGCACTCCTGCGTTCAACTTCAGCGATCTGCCAATCAGGAACAGGTAGTTCTACATGCTCGCTAGCAATGCTCTCCCAAATAACATTCACGACTTCCAGCCTTTCCGAAACACTCAGGCCGAATATTGGGGCAATTTGGGCTTTCACTGGGAGGTTTATCGCACGCTAGCCTTCCGCATTCAAGCAATGGGATCCCTATAGGGCAGGTTTCATCGGGTGATTTCAACATGAACCTTTTACCGTTGGCTTAGCTGGCGTCAGTCTCACGAAGAAATTGTACGTCTCCGGGATGCCATAGCTCCTACACCGCCGAGTAATGTCTTGCCGGCCTGACGCTGAAGTTACGCAAACTCAAAAACGCTCGCCTCCTGCGCGCGTTTGCGGCTTTCATGCTCGGCGCGTTGGGCTTTATCCCCCCCAAGCCATCCCATTCATCTATCGATCCCGAAATCCAGACCAACCTCATGAACCGCCCCCTGCTCCTCGCGCTCACCCTGTGCAGTGCTCCTCTGTCCGACGCTTCGGAAATCAAATTCAAAAAGCAGGTGCTAACCCAGGAGTTTGTTTCCGAGGGCTGTAATTTCGCCGACTTCGACCACGACGGCCACCTGGACATGACTGCGGGCTGCCACATTTGGTACGGACCGGATTTCACACGCAAAACCAACTTCACCCCGCCCAGCGAAAATGCGGGCGGTCCAACCAAAACTCCCTACGACCCGGCGAAAGGTTATTCGGACTACTTCCTGTGCTACGCCTACGACTTCAACCAGGACTCCTGGGCGGACATCCTAGTCTACGGCCTGCCGGGAGAACCCGCGCTTCTTTTCATCAATCCGAAAGGCTCGGGCGAAGCTTGGGCTAAACACAACATTTTTGACGTCGCAGACGGGGAGTCTCCCGACCTGAAGGACATCAATGGCGACGGCAAGCCCGAACTGCTCGTGCACTCAAGCGATCCCAACAAACCCGCCTCTGCCAAAGGCAAAGGTGGCGGGCAGTTGGGCTATGCCGAGGTGGACTGGGCCAATCCCCTAGGTAAAGCGCGATTCCGCCCCATCACCCCGAAATCCCCCGAGAACAATGAAAAATATTTCCGCTACACGCACGGATACGGAGCCGGCGACGTGAATGGCGATGGACTAGTGGACATCCTTGACCGCGAAGGCTGGCGGGAGCAACCCAAAGACACCAAGGAGGACTCCAACTGGGTTTTTCATCCGGTGCCGTTTGCACCACCAGGAACCCGCGGAGGTTCACACATGCTCGTCTATGACGTAAACGGCGACGGCCGCAATGATGTCATCACCTCGTACGATGCGCACGGGTATGGGCTCGGCTGGTTTGAAAACAACAAGGACGGATCGTTCACCGAGCACAAAATCATGGGCTCAAAACCCGAGGAAAACCCTCAGGGAGTCAAATTCTCACAGCTGCACTCCATGCAGCTCGCGGACATCAACGGGGACGGCATCATGGACTTAGTCACCGGCAAACGCCGCTGGGCTCACGGGCCTTTTAAAGACGAGGAGCCGGATGCCGCGCCGGTGCTGTACTGGTTTGAATTGAAGCGGGACGGCAAAGGCGGCGCCGAATTCATCGCCCACCTCATCGACGATGACAGCGGTGTCGGCACTCAGGTCACCACCGGCGATATCAACAAGGACGGCAAAATCGACGTGCTGGTTTCAAACAAACGCGGGGTATTTGTCTTCACGCAACAGTAGCCCTTCGCCCGGCGAACCTCCGAAGCCGCGCCGAAACCCGACCCTGACCGCTGTGCTATCTACTGCCCAAAGGCTTTTCAATAAATTACTTATATGCTAGACATCCGACTGATTCGGGAACAACCCGACACGATCAAAGGCCGACTCGCCGCGCGCGGTGGCGACGCCCACCTACACATCGACGAAATCCTCGCATGCGACAAGGAGCGTCGGGCCGCTGAAACACAGCTCCAGCAACTGCAGTCGGATCGAAAACGCATCAGCAAGGAAATCGGCATCCGAAAATCCAAGGGCGAAGACACCTCTAGTGTAGAGGCGGAGGTGCGCGTTCTCGGCGACGAGGTTGCCAAACTGAACGACCTTTCCGCCGCACTCGACAACCGGCAGCGGGAGCTTTTGTTGAATCTCCCCAATGTGCCGCATGAGAACTGCCCGGTAGGCGCCGATGCGGAGTCGAATCCCGAGGTACGCGTCTGGGGCGAGAAACCGGCTTTTGCATTCACGCCGAAAAGTCATGTGGAACTCGGCGAAGCGCTAGGGCTTTTCGATTTTGACCGCGCCGCGAAAATCTCGGGGAGCGCGTTTGTCTGTTTCACGGGCGCGGGCGCCCGACTGGAAAGAGCTTTGCTGAACTTCCTACTGGACCTCCACACCACACAGCACGGCTACCGCGAGGTCAGCACCCCGTTCATCATCCGTCCGGAGGCGCTCGTTGGGACATCGCAGCTTCCGAAGTTTGAGGAGCAACTGTACCGCTGCGACCGGGACGAACTGTACCTCGCACCGACCGCCGAAGTGCCTGTCACCAACCTGCACCGGGAGGAAATTCTCAGCTTGGAACAACTGCCCATCCGCTACGCCGCGTACACGCCGTGTTTCCGTCGCGAGGCCGGTTCCGCCGGACTAGGAACGCGTGGGCTGATCCGCATGCACCAGTTCGACAAGGTGGAACTGGTGAAAATCACGACCCCGGAAAGCGCCTTCGACGAACTGGAGCTCCTCACGGCCAACGCGGAAAAAGTACTTCAACTCCTTGGTTTGCACTACCGCGTCATCGAGCTTTGCACGGGCGACGTTGGGTTCGGTTCCACGAAAACCTACGACATCGAAGTATGGGCTCCGGGCCAGAACAGTTATTTGGAAGTGTCCAGTTGCTCGAATTTCGGGGATTTCCAAGCGCGGCGCATGAACCTGCGCTTCAAGGACAGTGAAGGTAAGAACCGCTTCTGCCATACGCTGAACGGCTCCGGTACGGCTCTGCCGCGGCTCTTTGTCGCACTCATCGAAACCTTCCAGCAACCCGACGGCACCGTCCGGCTTCCCGAAGCCCTGCGACCGTACTTTGGCAGCGAGCGCATCGGCT
>JACCEC012398984.1_pt1 | contig 15670 bp, 13 predicted proteins | sample 7450121 | NCBI WGS metagenome assembly JACCEC01 (sample SAMN15323455, study PRJNA562643) | freshwater metagenome | isolation source: river surface water | place: USA:Blue River Watershed | collected 2017-08-18 | reverse complement strand
CTAATACGAGCACTAGCAATACTGCATACACGGCCAATAATTTGCCGTTACTTAGCCGTTTGGTTGATTCAATACGAAACCCGGCCGGATTGCTGGCGTTGCTCAATTGCGCTTCGATAATATTCAGTTGGTCAGGAGTAAATTGATCAATTTCAATATTAAATCCGGCGCCGTAATTGCGGCGATCATCAACGGACAAATGGTCCAGCGAGACTGGCTTGCCGTTGACCAACAGCGCATGAATTTCATCGTCCGGATAAATGCGAAAGCTGTGTTTATTGGTCTTGATTCCATCAATCGTTACTCGTACTGAGTACGCGCCGATGTGATCCTGCGAGTAGGGTAGAGTAATGGGTTGATACTCGCTACCGTTATAGGCAACTTCAATGGTCTTCAAGCTAATGGCTTGCCATGTTGAAATCCACATCAGGGCGACTAAAGCTCCCAGGCTGAGCAATGTTGTCAACAAATAACGGTAGGTGGTCTTCATAACAGGCTCAATATTTTGTTGCTTAGGGTGCGACGGGCGTTGGTTCTTTCAGGGTAATCACAGGATTTAACCAGTCTGCGTGATCGCCGCCTATATCGTTAATGCCGTCAACTTGCAAACGTAGGCGGCTTACCGACTCCAGATTGATTTCTGCGTGTTCCGGCGCTTCTCCACCATAGTGATTGCGTGATTCCCACAGGAGCTGCTCATCGCCCCAAACACTAAATTTGACACTTGCAGACTCTACTTCATCATCCAAGGCAACAGAAACGCTGAGCATTTTAGTTTGCGGGGGAAGTTGATATTCAATCACTGAATTAGCATGGGTTCCCAAACCTTTAGCATACCGATGTTCATTCGCGCGCAGTACGCTGCCGTTAACGCTCTTATCGATATTTAATTGACCATAATCTTGCTTTGTAAGCGTGACCGGTAGCTCTGTTAAAAACATCTGATGGGGCTGTAGTGCTGGCTCAATCGGTTTGCTTTCTTCGTAAAGACGTTGACCTATAAGCTAGAAGCTGACAACCAACACTAGTAACGCAACATAGTTGATTCCAAAAAACCAGAAGAATATTCTTTTGGTGAAATTGCTCCAGTATTTGCCAAGCAATAATTCGATCACTGCATAGGTAAATGCGCCCATCATTATCCAGGAAATTGCTGGCCACACATGCGATGTTCTAATTCCCAGGCACATGGCTACGTTAAATGCAGAAACAAACGTAAACAGTAATGGATAAATAACTTTATTTGGATTTAATGCATAGTAAACCAGTGAAACGATAACGGCAGGCAGCAAATAGCGCTCATGCATAGCAGGCAGCAAGGCAAAAAATGCCATGGTACATACCATTCCATAAAAGAAAAGCTGCGCTGCGTTATGAGGATTGGTTTCCGGTAGTTCTCGATCCACCAGTTTGCCCATGCCTTGTAAAAATACGGCCAGGCAGACAAGGAAGAATCCGATCATGCCAAAGTTTTTTGCTTTGAATAGGGTTGCCAAGGGGGAGTCTGGTTCTATACCAAATAAAATAATGGTATCGGGCGCTGCGTTGCCGGTGAGTAAAATCCAGATGTTGGCAGCACCCATGGTGGTTGCACCGTACTGGTGTAACACATCAACGTAAGCCAGTTTGAAAGATTGGCCGAAGCTGCCAACAACTATAGATGGTAAAAATAAAAGTGCGATGGTCAGAATCGATAACGCACCGCCTATCATGTGTATTTTATAGTGACGGAAAAAGATAACTCCCATTACGGGGGCAAATGCGATCATCTGGAATTTGGTTAATAGAGCGACCGTATAGATTGGGAAGGTAAGTGCGCGATATCGATTGCTGGTGCTTGCAAGGATGGCGAGCAAAACTGGTATGACCGGAAGAACATCGACCTGCCCCCATACAGGGCCATTCATAAACAACGCAGGATTCAACGCAGTTAATAGCATAGCTATATGGTAATGGTTGATTGCTGCTGAATGCTTTTTGAGTAAGCGATGAACTATCGTAATAAGTAAAAAGTGCGATAAAAATATCGGGATCAGAGAAACAAACTTCAAAAACAAATTATTTTCGACCGGCAATTGCAGATAGGTGTATAGCTTGCCGACGAGGTAGAGCCAATGTATATAGAGGGGTGGGTAGTTGCCGTTGAAATCTTTGTAACCGCGATTGGCCAGTTGCTTTACCCAGTCTTCCCAAAACCCTATATCACCGCCATTTCCATCCCAGAAGAGCAGCCCGAGGTTTGCAAAAATTGCTGCACATAAATAAAACTGAAACCAGGTTAGGAATTGTTTTGCAGTGTAATAACTATTGGTCAGTGGTGTAAGAGGAACAAACCCGGTGGTGTGTACCGGGATGTCTGCAGACGGATTAGTAGCAATATTAGACGCGGGTTCTGCCGTGGTCGGCGGCGGTATGTTGTCGTTATTCATTGTCGCCATCTCGAGTATTGCTGGCCCCGCAGGGCCAGTAGAGCATCAATCTTTTTTATTGACGATATCGCTAATGTGAAATTTGGGGCGCTTCTTAACTTCTTCGTAAATTTTGGAAAGGTATTCTCCAATAATGCCCAGGCAAAGTAGTTGCACACTACCGATAAATAGCAGTGGTAATAGCACCGATGCCCAGCCTGGCGCTGCATTATCCGTAAACAGACGCACTGCCAAGACCCAAAGAATTAAACTGAGTGAAGCAAGGCCAGAAACGAGCCCCATTATGGTAATCATGCGCAGCGGTGCAGTTGAAAATGCGGTGATACCTTTCCAGGCAAATGACAGCATTTTCTTTAATGGATATTTACTTTCGCCAGCCTCGCGCGCTTGACGTTCGTATTCCACGACTGAGGCGGGGTACCCGACCTCACGAACCAATCCGCGCAAGAACAAATTTGCTTCGCCGTACTCCTTTAATGAATCTAATGCGCGGCGTGACAACAAACGGAAATCAGCGTGATTGAATACCAAATCAACGCCCATTTTTTTCATCAGATGGTAGTAGCCTTCCGCGGTGAAGCGTTTGAAAAATGTATCGGTATGACGCGCTGAGCGCACGCCGTAAACGACATCATGGCCTTTCAGATATTCGTCGACCATGGCTTCAATATTGTTTGGGTCGTCCTGTAAGTCGGCATCAATGCTAACGGTAATATCTTCAGTGGTTGTACATAGGCCTGCATAGAGGGCGTTTTGATGGCCTTTATTGCGCGACAATTTAATAGCGACCAGTGCGGAGTTGTTTGCAGCCTCTTCATTGAGGATTTTCCAGGTTTTGTCTTTGCTGCCGTCATCAACCAGATATACCTTTGACTCCTGATTAATTTTCCCTTTGGCAATCATCGATTCTCGTAAAGCCAGCATCGTTGCCAAGGTTTTGGGCAACATTTCCTCTTCGTTGTAACAGGGAATAACGATGGCAAGCGAAGGTATTTTTGTTGTCATTTTTAATGGTTCCTGTAAATCCATATTTTGTGCACAAGAAAATTGATTACGACAGTAATTCCCGTTGCCAGTACTTGGGCAACCAAATAGGGCTCCACCCAAGGTAAGGCGAGATAATTTTCAAATATAAACAAAAATGCCGCAAACAACGCGGTGTTGGTTGATAAGCCGATGGCTACCGCAACCATAAACTTTGGAAAGGTATCTTTATGGTTGCTGGTACTTCTGAACGTATAGTGGTAATTCGCCCAGTAATTAACGATTGATGAAAGCGCGTATCCGACGGCAGAGGCATAGACCTCTAACATCAATTGGCTCTCAACAAAGACAATTAATAATAAGAATTGGAGCAGGGTACAAAACCCGCCAATACCTAAAAACAGGACGAAACGTTTCATTGTTATTTTGGTGAATTCTAACAGAAGTAAAATGATAAAAAGCGCTGCACATTAACACATTTTGTTTATATGTGTATGTGGATTGCTTTTTTTGGGGCGAGGCTCTACAGAAGTGGCGAAAGCAGGTTAATCAGGCCCAGCGCAGCGCAGCGCCTGAGCGCTCTATGTACATGTATTCGGGTTTATTGCTCACCGGGTGGCAAGCATGGCGCAAGTGGTGATGGTCCAGGGTTGAACCCATGTATTCCCAACATTGGCCTTCATGAACACATAGGGGATCACCATCGTTTAATGGGTAGCTGGCAAGTTCGTCCCACATTTTTTGCCATTCGGGATGGTTAATGTCGAGATATTGCATTGCATGTCCTGTGTGAATATTGGTGACTAACCATGCAATCATTGTGGATTATTAAGTCTCTTTGTCAAGAATCATCACTAACTTAATGATTTTAAAAAAGAAAATATTTTTTTAACTGTGCTCTGGTTCACTTATTGTAATGGGTTTTTCTTTGTTTGTGGCACATAAATTTGTATTTATGTGTAAATTGGTAGCAAAAATAAGCCGGGCCGATACGTCAGGTTATGGGATTTGATCGAAATTTGAATAAAGCATTCCACAAGGGTAATGTTTACTTGGACTTGAAGATGGAGTTGGTTATGAACATTAGCCGGGTAGCACAAGTGGTTGGGTTATCGACAAAGGCCATTCGTTATTACGAGGACTTGGGCTTGGTGGTGCCAGAGCGAGATGCAAATAACAGTTACCGGATTTACTCCCGGTGGGATATCGAGTGCCTGTCCTTTTTGCGGCGAGCCACGGCGGCGGGTTTTGAATTGAGTGTGTGTCGGGAGTTGTTGGCTTTATACGTGAATCCGGCCCGGCGCTGCGCGCAGGTTAAATCTTTGGTGTTGGAGAAAATGCAACAGCTGGATCAGCAGGTTGAAACCTTGCTGGTAATGCGAGAATCACTGGCAAAGATGGCTGCTGAGTGTGCGGGTGATGACTCGAGCGATTGTGCAATCATCGATCGGCTGTCTGGCTCCGATAGTTCGATAGCGGCTACGCCGCCCGCAATGGCATTTACCTTGGTGGGAGGCGGCTGATCCTCACTGGCGCCGGTGTTTTTCTACCCTGAAAAAGGCTATGATGCGCGCCGTTTCATTATTTGCCTGGGAGAACCTGATGAGCATCAAGTCTGATAAGTGGATGCGCCGCATGGCGGAAGAACATGGCATGATTGAGCCATTTGAGCCGGGCCAAATTCGTTATGATGCTGCAGGACAGCGCATAGTTTCCTATGGAACATCCAGCTATGGTTATGATGTTCGTTGTGCAGATGAATTCAAAATTTTTACCAATGTGCATTCCACGGTGGTAGACCCTAAAAATTTTGATGAAAAAAGTTTCGTTGATATCAAAAGTGATGTTTGCATAATTCCACCCAACTCATTTGCGTTGGCTAGAACGGTTGAGTACTTTCGTATCCCGCGCAACATTTTGACGGTGTGTTTAGGTAAGTCTACCTATGCACGCTGTGGGATTATCGTAAACGTGACTCCGCTTGAGCCTGAATGGGAAGGGCATGTGAGACTCGAGTTTTCGAATACCACTCCGCTGCCGGCAAAAATTTATGCTAACGAAGGCATAGCGCAGATGTTGTTCTTTGAATCTGATGAAACCTGTGAGACCTCTTATAGGGATCGTGGGGGTAAGTACCAGGGGCAGCGCGGCGTGACTCTTCCGCGCACCTAATCTTTTCTCTTCATTAATTGGATTTTGCTGTGGGCGATGTAATTCCGTTTAAAAAACCTAGCCCTTTTGAAAAGCATAAGGGTAAAAGTTTGTGTCGCAGCGGTTTTCACAAAAGGGAAGTGGTAAAAGAAAAGCAATTTGATGTTAAGCAGGGGAAACTGGTGACGATTTATAAATGCAGTCGTTGCGGTGAGCAAAAAGTGGAATTGAAATGACACAATATCCGGCGCTCGACAATTAAAGTGCAAGAAAATAAAAAGCTAAGTAATAAAAAAGGCTCCATTGGAGCCTTTTTTATTGCGCGCTGCTTTCGGAGAAATGCAGTTGCAATTAATGGTGATGATGACCGCCAGCGCCGTGGGCGTGGCCGTGGTTCAGTTCTTCTTCGGTAGCGGCACGCACTTCGGTAATTTCTACATCAAAGTTCAGGTCAACACCGGCCAGTGGGTGGTTGCCATCAATAGTTACTTGATCGCCTTCCACTTTGGTTACGGTTACTACTTGCAGGCCGTGTTCGGTTTCGGCGTGAAACTCCATGCCGACTTCAATTTGCTCAATACCAGAGAACATGGTTGATGGCAGTTCTTGTACCAAGCCGTCGTCACGCAATCCGTATGCTTGTGCTGCTTTAACGGCAACATTCAGTTTGTCGCCAACTACTTTGCCTTCCAGTGCTTCTTCCAGGCCGGGGATAATGTTACCTGCACCGTGCAGGTAAGACAGTGGATCTTGCCCTTCAGAAGAATCCAGCACTTTGCCAGTGCCGTCAGTGAGGGTGTAGTGAAAGCTGGCAACGCTATTTTCTGCAATTTTCATAAAGAGCCTTTTGGGTAAATTAACTAAGCGAATATGATCTTGAATAAGATGGTTTGGGTGAATAGGGTGCTAAAATTTTTCGATGGGTTTGCCATCGACAGATGCCTTGTGAATGTAAATGGTGTATTTGCTGCCTTTTTCTTCCTGCTGCAAGCGCACTAGCAAATAATTCCAATCTTTCGCTAACCATGCGTAAGTAACGCGCTTGTCATTCTCGCGGCTGCGTTTTACTTTGACAGTGTTTACTTTACCCAATGGAGTTTCCAATACTTCTTCGCCCAGGGTAATAAATTTGTATTCCTTCAGGTGACCGCCATCAGCGATCTGATAGCTGAAATTTTTCTGGCCGTTGATTAAGTCCTGCTGCAATTGAATTTGGTAGCTCAGTTTATCTTGCACACGTTGGGCAATGTCCATCTGCCAGTTGGTTTGCTGAACTTTGTTAATAACGGTTTTTTTGTTCCAGTCAAAGGTCAAATCCGCATCGCGATCCTTCCCCAATCCGCGACGCTTATAAACGTAGTGGAGAGGTTTAATAGTTTGCTTGGCCTGATCCCACTGCATTTGGCTGGTTTCGGTAATGGTGCCAATCATCGAGTCAAATTTGAACAGTAAGTCGTACTGGTTGTCGGTGGTTTTGGTTAAGCGATTGGTGACCGTAATATTAAATCCGTACAGTTTTGCCTTGTATTGATTGTCAAAGATTTTGGGTCGCTCTGCGGCCAGAGTAGTAGTGGATGCAAGCAACAAGCAGAGTAGCAGGATTGGGCGCAGGCTGGGCATGATCGTTACCGTTAGGCATCCGGGGCATCAATTTGATAGCCACATTCCGCTAAAAGTTCACCGTCCAGTTCGGCTTTTCCCTGAGTCATTTTTAATTTGCCTTCGGCAAACCATTTTACGGCCAGCGGATAGATTATGTGTTCCTGGCGCTGCACGCGTTTTGCTAAGAGGGTTGCATCGTCACTTGTGAGTACGGGTACTCGCGCTTGTATGGCTACAGGTCCGCCATCCAGCTCTGCTGTTACAAAATGTACGCTCACGCCGTGGTGACTTTCGCCTGCTTCAATTGCGCGTTGATGGGTGTGCAGGCCTTGAAACTTGGGCAAAAGTGACGGGTGAATATTCAGCATGCGTCCAAGATAGTGCTCGGTAAATGCTGGTGTCAGTATGCGCATAAATCCAGCGAGTACTACTAGTCCGGGTGTGTAAGCATCGATGGTTTGCATCAGCTCAACGTCGAAGGCTTCACGTGTAGGGTAGTTCTTATGGTCAAGTACTAGCGTAGGAATGCCAGCATTGCTGGCGCGCGTAAGCCCCATTACATCGGGGCGATTACTAATCACGGCGGCAATTTCTATGGGTAAATCGCCGCTCACAACGCCATCAATCAACGCTTGCAAATTGCTGCCGCTGCCAGAAATAAGTACAACGACTCGCATGGGTTTTACAGCATCAGACATGGATTAAAGGCCTTGCAATTCAACGCGGTGTTCGTCGCCAACGGCTTTGGCGATATGGCCAATAACAAATGCGCTTTCGCCGGCAGTCCGCAGGATATTGAGCGCTGCATCTTTCTCACCGGCAGGAACGGCGATTACCATGCCTACACCGCAGTTAAATGTGCGATACATTTCGCGGATGTCCACGTTGCCGCCTTTTTGCAGCCACTGGAATACCGGTGGGAAAGCCCAGCTCTTGGTATCAATAACTGCTTTGCAGCCTTCCGGCAGAACGCGTGGGATGTTTTCGGTCAGACCACCACCTGTGATGTGGGCCATAGCGTTAACGCTGGATTCCTTGATCAGCTTCAACACTGATTTCACGTAAATTCGGGTTGGTTCCATCAGGGCGCTAGCCAAAGGCTTGCCACCGCAATCCTGATCCAGGTCGGCATTGCTAACTTCGATAATTTTTCGAATCAATGAGTAGCCATTGGAGTGAGGGCCGCTCGAGGTGAGGGCGATCAAGGTGTCGCCGTCCTTTACCTTGCTGCCATCAATGATTTCAGATTTTTCCACTACGCCTACGCAGAAACCGGCCAGATCGTAGTCTTCGCCTTCGTACATGCCGGGCATTTCGGCGGTTTCACCGCCTACCAGTGAGCAGCCGGACAGTTCACAGCCATCGCCAATGCCAGCAACTACGGCAGCGGCTACATCAACGTTGAGTTTGCCGGTGGCGTAGTAGTCGAGGAAGAACAGTGGCTCTGCGCCGGTGACTACCAAGTCGTTCACGCACATGGCAACCAGATCTATACCAATGGTGTCATGCTTTTGCAGATTCATTGCGAGGCGCAACTTGGTGCCTACACCGTAAGTACCGGAAACCAGCACCGGTTGGCGATAGCCTTCAGGTATTTCGCACAGGGCAGCAAATCCACCCAGGCCGGCCATTACCTCGGGGCGACGGGTGCGCTTGGCGACGCTTTTGATGCGTTCAACCAAGGCATCGCCCGCGTCTATATCAACGCCTGCATCTTTGTAACTTAAGGATGGAGTGGAGGTTTGGTTTTGGCTCATAAGAAAGGGCTCACAGCTCTGACAGTTGGAGTGGTTTTAAAAAAGGCCGCCATTCTAACAGCTTATGCCGTTGCATGGGGATGCTTGCCCAAAATAGTCTGTGCTGAAATTGTGATTATGCCTTTAAAGGAGTTTGCCGCCTGTTGCAGCAAGCCTGTTACAATGCCGCCCATTCCGTCCAAATCAGGCAAATCAGGGGTTAGCTTTGACGCATTCTCTGGCAGTTCGTTGTTTATTGTTATTGATTCTACCGCTGGCACCTTGGGTAAACGCCGGGCAAAAAGTGGATGTCTATCGTGCCGATGTGCTGGTAAAGAATCAGGGAGAATCCGAGCGCAATACGGCGGCACGGGCCAGTTTTGGTGAGTTGATGGTGCGGGTTAGCGGTCAACGCAACGCGGTGGAGCACCCGATAATCCAGCAGGCACTGCCCAAGGCACAGAACTATCTGTTTGGTTTTACTTATAAATCCACGGCGGAAAAAATAACTGAAGACGGCAAATCCCTACCGGCGCTGGCGTTGCAACTGAACTACGAGCCTCAGGCAATAGAACAATTATTGCGTGAAGCCCAATTGCCCCTGTGGCCCGCCACTCGCCCCAAGTTGCTCGTTTGGTTGGTGTATAAGGATGCAACAGGCTTGCATCAGGTTCCGCAGGTCGTTGATTTGCAGGCGATGAATCGGCAGGCTGCTTATCGTGGCTTGCCGTTGGCATTTCCCAAGTTGGATCTGGAAGACAGTTTGTCCTTAGCCGCCGAAGATCTCTGGGCGGTTGATGGAGAAAAAATCAAAGCCGCTTCGTTGCGCTATAAAGCGGATGCAATTCTTGTGGGGCGTTACGCTCCAACAAGCCTGGGACCTATTCCGGTACCAGTGGCGAAAGATCAAGGTGCGGCAACCTCTACTGGACTGGCAACAAGTAGTGAGCCGTCATTGTCTGTCGGTGCGAGTTCGAGTGAAGCTTCGGCAATAGCAGATGGGACCATGGTGCCGCCGCCCGTGCTCGGGCCCTGGCTGGGTGATTGGCAATTGCTTCATGGCGATTATCCCCAAACCTTTACGGATGAAACTCCGGAAGTTGCGGGACTGTTTGCATCGGCCATTGATCGTGCAGCGGATTACTTTGCGAACCAATACGCGATCATCCCCACCAATCAGGGGCCGCACACTATTGTGTTGCGTGTGGGTAATATCACCAGTTTTGGCGCGTTCAAGCAGGCGCAACGTTATCTGGATGACCTGGCGATGGTACAACGCATGGAAGTTGTCTCGGTGAATGCGGATGGTCTGTTAGTGCGTTTAACCACCGAGGGAGATATCAAATTATTGATGAGTACACTCGCGCTGGGTCGCCGCTTGGCCCCTTTACAATCTGATAGCCTATCTACTGCTGGTGTGCAAGTCGTCGCGGCAGGCGATTCAGCCAGTTCTGTTGTTCAAAGTGATTCCGCTATTGATGCTGACGCTATGGCAGAGTTGGATCAGGCGCTCGCGAATGAACAGGCCGCTAATGCGCAACTTGATGGAGTGGCGGCGATAGAAGCAACGCCCGCTACTCCGTTTGTGCCGGCTCATGCCGGTACCTTGGATGATCCGTTAATTTACGTTTGGCAAAAATAGAGTTTGGCAGAAGTAGTTATGATTGACTTGCCACAGCAGTTATCCCTTAGCGTCAACTTGAATGATGACGCCACCTTTGAAAATTTTTATGCGCCTGCAGCAACTCACAATGCCATGGTGGTGCAGGGCTTGCGCGCGCAATTGGATGCAAGCGGTGAAGCATTTATTTATTTGTGGGGCGCGCCGGGTTGCGGGTTGACCCATTTGTTACAAGCGGCTTGTCATCAAGCGCAGGAATCGGGTCTGTCGGCGCAATACTTGCCGTTGCGTGATCTGGTGGGCTACGCCCCGGATGAGTTGTTTGTTGGTCTTGAAGCGCTGGATTTAGTTTGCCTCGATTGCCTGCCCACTGTCGCTGGGCGCCCGGACTGGGAGCTGGCAATTTTTAATTTGTACAATCGTTTGCGCGAGCAGGGAAAGCGCCTGCTAGTGGCGGCGGAGTACAGTCCGCGCGAGCTGGCGATTTCACTGGAAGATTTGCGCTCGCGTTTGCAATGGGGCGTTACTTATCCAGTGCACAGCCTGAGTGATGAAGAAAAACAGCAGGCCTTGCAATTGCGCGCTCGCGCTCGAGGCCTGGAGTTGAGCGACGACGTGGCGCAATACATCATCCAGCGCTTGCCGCGCGATACCAACGAACTTTTCTGGCAGTTGCAGCGGCTTGATCATGCGTCACTCGCCGAGCAGCGCAAGCTAACCATTCCTTTTGTAAAGAAAGTATTAGCCATTTGATCCCGCCGGGTTTCGCACCCACAATCATTCCCATTCGGATGTCCGCGACAGTTGGTTTCTGTCGTGGTCACCACTTCAGGTTTTTTGCGTAAATCGGAGCGCTCAAACGCTGTTTGCACTTTAGATTACGCCGCGTTTTTCATCGCACCGCTGCGATAAACATAACAATCGTGTTATCAATCTGACGGGTATTGATTAGTCAGTAATGGAGATCCCTATGCTATTTTCCCTCAATCGTTTGACCAGCGTTGTTGCGCTCATTTGTTTTTCCGGCTTTTTAGCGGCCTGCGGCAGCGGCGGTAACGGCAGCTCTGGTAGTGCTGTCAGTGCGACAACTAGCGCGGGCGTCGCAGGGTTAATTAAATTGAATCAAGTGGGTTTTTTACCGGAATCTATGAAGCTTGCGGTAGTACCCGATGTCTCTGAGACCGGCTTTAAAGTGGTTAAAGCGGGCACAACAACTGAAGTATTTAGCGGGCGCTTAGGAATGGGTGCAGTGTGGGATGCGTCAGGTGAACGTGTAAAGCTTGCGGATTTTTCGAGTGTAAAAGCGCCGGGCGATTATCAAATCCACATTGAAGGTCTCGCGGATTCACACGTATTTACCATCGCTGCCGATGCTTATGAGCCATTGCTCGCTGCGAGCATCAAGGCGTTTTATTTCAATCGCGCCAGCGCGGAATTACTGTCGGAACATGCCGGAAAATTTGCGCGCCCACTTGGGCACCCGGATACTCAGGTAGTAATTCATCCGTCTGCCGCGAGCGACGCGCGCCCGGCGGGATTTGTCATTACCAGTCCCAAAGGTTGGTATGACGCGGGCGATTACAACAAATACATCGTTAACTCAGGGATAGCGACATACAGCTTGCTTGCCGCCTACGAGCACTTTCCGGAATTATTTGATGCGCAGAATTTGGTGATTCCCGAGAGTGGTAATTCACTGCCGGATTTGCTCGATGAAGCTCTGTGGAATCTGGAATGGATGCTGAGCATGCAGGATCCCAATGATGGCGGTGTTTATCACAAACTCACCAATAAAAATTTTGATGGCACAGTGATGCCGCACCAGGCAACCAGTGAGCGCTATGTGGTGCAAAAGACAACAGCAGCCGCATTGGATTTTGCCGCCGTAATGGCGACTGCCAGCCGTGTATTTGCGCAGTATGAAAATCAACTGCCGGGAATGTCAGCGAAAATGTTGGCGGCGGCTGAGTCGGCCTGGGCATGGGCAAATGCAAACCCTGCAATTACCTACCAACAGCCGAGCGATGTGAAAACCGGTGAATATGGCGATAAAAATCTCGCAGATGAATTTGCTTGGGCAGCGGCCGAGTTGTATGTCACAACTAAAAACGATGTTTTCTATAGCGCGTTTAAACCAAGTGAAACCCAGATTACCGTACCGTCATGGGGCGATGTTCGCGGTCTTGCCTGGGTTTCTCTGGCGCACCATCGCGACCATTTAACGACCGTTGCGGATCAGGCGTTGATTGCCAAGCGCATTGAGTCACTTGCGGCAAGCTTGCACACGGCATGGTCGGTATCGCCGTATAAAACCAGTATGCAAAAAGGAAATTTTGTGTGGGGTAGTAATTCCGGTGCTTTGAATCAGGCGCTGATGTTGGTACAGGCCTATCGCTTGACCGGCAAGCGCGAGTATCTGGATGTTGCGCAATCGCAACTGGATTATGTACTTGGGCGCAATGCAACAGATACATCATTTGTTACGGGTTTCGGCGAAAGGTCGACGTTGCATCCGCATCATCGTCCATCAGAGGCCGATGGAATTGCAGAACCAATTCCGGGTTTTATTGCGGGTGGCCCACAGCCCGGGCAGCAGGATAAATCCGGATGCAATGCTACATATCCATCTAACCTGGCCGCGAAATCCTATCTGGATAATTACTGCAGCTACGCGAGTAATGAAATTGCTATTAACTGGAATGCGCCCCTTGTGTATGTAACTGCTGCGGTGCAGGCGTTAACGCCAAAGTAAAAATGCCGTTTTAAGTTCCTTTAAGCCGTTAATCCTACAATCGCCAGCAACGTGCTGGCGTTTTTATTTCTGTGATGTTTAGGGTGTTTTTGCCGTGTCGGGCGGCGCATGATGGTCATTCGTAAAAATCTCGTATCAGTTGCATTAAAAATCGCGTAACGGTTGTTTTTGGACGAGGAATGGAACATGCAAATCTGTGTAAAAATAATAATTTTAATTGCCAGTAGTTTGATGTTGTTGTGCTGCGGCGGTGGGGGTGGTGGTAATAAGCCATCTTCTTCATCGATTGCCTCTTCAATCGTTGTTTCATCACCTACATCGAATAATTCTGCGGCGAGCTCATCCCAAAGCAATGTGGTTTCCGGTCTGGCTAATCGACCTGGAAACAAAGCCTGTATGGCACCAGTGCCGATTGTTTCTGGTTCCACCACTATTAGTTGGTCCGCGATATTTCCATCGCTACCAAATATCGTGCAAGCCACCAATCTAATTCAATCGCCCGATGACAATAGTGTTTGGTATGCGCTGCGCCAGTCCGGCATTGTGGTGCGTTTTCCTAATCAGCCATCTGCAAACACGCTAACAACTGTGTTGGATATTGAGGATCGTGTTGACTTTAACGATAGTGAAACAGGTCTTTTGGGGATTGCATTTCATCCGCAGTTTGCCAGCAATCGCTATGTGTATTTGTATTATATGGGACGTAACCAAAGTAATGGGTTGGAATCACGTGTGGCGCGGTATCGATTTTTAGCCAATGGGGATATTGATAAAAATAGCGAATTCATTTTATTGCGTTTTGATCAGCCATTTTCCAATCACAATGGAGGTCAACTCGCGTTTGGTAAAGATGGATTTTTGTATATCAGCGCCGGTGACGGCGGTAGTGGCGGCGATCCGCAACAAAATGGCCAAAATAAAAATAATTTGCTGGGGAAAATTCTACGTATAGATGTTGATTCATCGAGCGCCGAGAAAAATTATGGCATACCGGGAGATAATCCATTTGCCAGTGGTGGCGGGTCACCGGAAATTTGGGCGTATGGTTTACGCAATCCCTGGCGATTTAGTTTTGATAAGGAAACTGGTGAACTATGGGCGGGTGATGTCGGGCAGGGCGCTTGGGAAGAAGTTAATGTAATTACGCGCGGTGGTAATTACGGTTGGGGCGATATGGAAGGCGATACGTGCTACAGCGGCAGACCTAATTGCTCTACCACCAATAAAATTCGGCCGGTGTTATCGATTAGTCACAACACGGGTGTGTGTTCGATCATTGGTGGTTTCGTGTATCGTGGCAGCCAATATCCAGCGGCATATGGAAAATATTTCTATACCGATTTTTGCATCAACACCATGCAGTCCATTACGCGCACTGGTGAAAATGTCAATGTGGCGAGCCATGGTGATGTGCCGGTGGATATAGTGTCCTTTGCGCAGGACAATCAAGGCGAACTCTATGCGATTGGGCAGCGCGGTGCCGGCTCGCAGATTGTAAAATTGCAAGCAACCGGCGGCAGTTTAATTCCAGGAACTATGGCGCAACGTTTGTCGGCCACAGGCTGTGTCGATGCAGCTAATCCACGTTTGCCATCAACTGCAATGATTCCCTACAACGTAGAAACCCAACTCTGGTCCGACTCAGCCACCAAAGAGCGCTATCTGGCGCTGCCGGATAATACCAAAATTGATTTGGCGAGTGACGGCGATTTTTTATTTCCGGTGGGAAGTGTATTGTTGAAACATTTCAAGCTTGGCGATAAATATATTGAGACACGCTTGTTTGCGCGCGGCCAATTGGGGTGGCAGGGTTTCAGCTATGAATGGCGCGATGATCAAACAGACGCAACGCTGTTAGCAGATGGCAAAGAAAAAACCATCGACACTATTTTGTGGCAATATCCCAGCCCTGCGCAGTGTCTGGTGTGTCACACCCAAGCCGCCAATTTTTCACTGGGCTTGGAAACCCTGCAGCTAAATGCGAGCATGAATTATTCCGGCATTAGTGCAAATCAATTGGATACCCTCGCACATATCCAATTGTTCTCTTCAGCAATGACTACTACCCAAAAAGCGCAAAAATTATTTCCGCTAGATCACCCGAGCGCATCACTTGCACAGCGTGCACGTTCCTATTTGCACAGCAACTGCAGTGGGTGTCATCGCCCAGCGGGCGTATCTTCGGTAAATTTGGATCTTCGTTTTTCTTCGACATTAACTGCAATGAATGCCTGCGATGCTCGCCCCATGGTAGAAGACCTGGGGATTGCGAATGCGCGGCTGATTGCGCCCGGTGAGCCTGCGCGGTCAGTGTTGCTAGCGCGGATGAAAGTGCGCGACGGCAACCAAATGCCCACGCTGGGTACGCATTTGGTTGATGAGGCGGCGGTGCAGG
>JACCEC011192127.1_pt1 | contig 15670 bp, 17 predicted proteins | sample 7450121 | NCBI WGS metagenome assembly JACCEC01 (sample SAMN15323455, study PRJNA562643) | freshwater metagenome | isolation source: river surface water | place: USA:Blue River Watershed | collected 2017-08-18 | reverse complement strand
GTTCGATAGAGCTAATATCGTTTGTTACTCATGAACGACTTTATTTTCGTCTCTTCATACTGCAACAGTCTTAGTCGAACTGTTACTGTGATATTACTACTTCAAGGGACCGCAACATCGAAGAAAAGGAATATAAAGTTTTTGTACTCTTGCTTTTCAAGTTATAAATAACTGCTTGGAAGGAATGAGTATAAAGATTTTTTATTTCCAATCATCATCAAAAGAAAAGTAAAGGATTCGGTGTCATTGTAGGTCTTGACTTATAGTGATCTTAGTATATAAGTCTTTGCTTACAACGATGCTTATTTCTAATATACAACACAACAAGACTTGAATAACAGAGGATTTCGGTATCTTTGGGGACCCAGACGACCTATAAGGGTCTTGGTCACTAATGATACTAATTCTTTTGTTCTTTCCACAGCTTCGATTTGATTACGTCTATCGCTTCGATACCGGCAATCGCATGGATGTCCATTCTCAGCTTCGTTGTTCTGTCCCTCTTCGCAACGATTGTGTACTTGTGCATAAAGTTGAAGAAAAAAACGTACACCGTTGTAGATGAGGGAAAGAAAAATGAGAGAGTAATGGAAATCTCGTCGCCTACGAACTTGGAAGTCAAGATGTCCTGCACGAAAAACCTGGCGAACATGCTCCCACCGCACATCTTTGTTCCGATGGCCAGCGAGATCCATGAAGAACTCTACGACCGATTTAGGGCAAGAGAAGCTGCCTCTACGAGTGAGTCGAGAATTGAGAGAGTCTTGGTGGAAGGTATGGATGAAGAAAATGAGGCACCGATTGCCGCCATTGATGATATCTAGCACCACCACCAATAACTCAACCACCCCTAAAGGCAGCTTTTTTTCCTAATCGACAGAAACATTGAGAAACAACACGTTTATTTTTTCATTTTAACACAGTTCAAAACTTTTTTTACACCGAGGGCATTCCCCGCCGTGTTCTCTGATAATAAAAGAACCGTATGGTACAGAGTGAATCCCACAGTTAAAAATCCATCTTTTTGTGTCCGTGTAGTTTAAGGCTTTCTTTCTAATCATCACTGTTTTCATGTTGTGGTTGTATGATCGAATTCCATGAAAATCTTGACGATAATTTTGATTTTTTAACAAACAGTTTTTGTATTGGTCGAATTTCATTCTATTCATAATCGCTGCTCGTCCAACTCCTTTACAAACCTTTTTTTCTTTCTTTTCTTTTGTTTCTTCATTCTCCAAGTTTAATGCATAACATTTTGATCGCAGACCGATGAATTCGTGACAAATAAATTTTCCGCAAAGCTCGTCTTTGAAAAAACCAAGTTTTGCCTTGTTTTCTTTGTTAAACTTTTCGTGGTTTTCATCGTAGTTAGAGTAATCCATGAAGGGGTCAAATTTTTTGAAGAATTTAACAGGGTCAGACACTTTGAAAAGAAAGCTGTCCGTGTCAGTCATGCCCAGATCAAATTTACACCCGGTTTTCATCATCTTGTTGTACCAGGCATCAAACATGATCATTTTACTCTAGAAGAGAAAAGAAAGAAATTTTAGTTACACGTCATACGAAAACAAGAAGATAAGAGAAGAGGAAAAAATAACTTACGAGTTCTAGAATCGTTACACCAATAGCAATAGGAGTGTTGTGCCTTATAACAGGTGGCACGTGGTTGGTCTGAACAAGGTTTTCATCAATTATGGAATAATGCTTAAACGTTGGGCTTGACGAAGCCTTCAAAGCGCTCTCACTGGTTGTATGAAGCTTGACATCAATGTACTCACGAACGTTTTGCATTGTTTTCCCATAAACGCTGTTGCTCTATAAAAATAATATGAATACAACATTAAAATCGGCAGGAAAAATAAAAAATAATAAACCTGTTCGTCACTACTCACCAACTTTTTGAACATGTCCATCTCAAATTTCGATCTTGACGTCATTCTTGCCTCGGTTGTCTTTGCGATGTAGGGTTCGAAGAGAGGGGCCTGGTCGAATCCTAGAATCTTGTGAATCTTTTTGAGTTTCATTCCTAACTCCAAGTATAACTTAAGATTCTTGCAGTGCAGGACATAGTTGTATTTGTCATGAAGAGTTGACATTAGTTTTATGTCCTTGTAATTCTTTTTCCCATCACTTTTCTTCAAGGCCTCTTTAGCAAATGGAGATAGATTAGTGAAGTCAACTTCTAGGACTTCAGGTGCCAGGGGGAGATTAGAGTGGTCAATATGTAATTCTTCTGGGTATTCAAGATCAACTTCGAGAATGAATCCTTTAGTCGAGTTAAAGTCATCAAATGGGTTGAAATTTTCGATCTCTTGTCTGCTCAACCATTTGAAGTTTTTATAGGGTAACATAGAGACCTGTGCTTCCCCATAGAGATTGTTCCTGTCTATGTATAATATGTCTTTCATATCTTTGTTGGTTGTCCATAGATATCTAGTGTTAATGAAGCTAACACCTCCTCTTTTGCATCTTTCGAGAAAGTGCACAATGTCAATGTCCGTTGGTAGTTCGATCTCAGCCCCAGTAATTTTCAACATGCTGTCGTAGCCATAAGCTGGAAGGCTTATATAGTAAGCAGGATCCAAGCCAGAGAATGCTTTCATCCTTTTTCTGAACGCTTGGAAAATTTCAGCTAAGAGAATTGTGTCAATTTTGCAGTAAACTTCTGCGTAGTCGACAAGATTCTTGCAGTTAAATTTCGACCATACTGATTTTGCAAAGTTGTGATCCTCTTTGCTGATCTTGCTTTCAGATAGGACACTGTTGAATTCTTTTCTGTTTGGTAATTTTTTAGTTGACATCATTTTCTCCATACTTGTGCAGAATTCATAGGGGAAAAAGGATTTTGATAGCACCATTTTTAACTTTTCCTTGTCGAATTTGTTGTTCGTCCTTACCAAATAGGTTTGCCTGAGTAGGGGGTATTCATGATCAGTTGCACTTAATTCCTTTGAAAGTTCGTTTAAGGAGGCCTGTAGGAAGGATAATGTGTCAAGAAATTCGAAGCAGTTGAATCTCATTGTTCTAAAATTTTCTCCGTTGTAAGGTAGTATTCTAATGCCAGATATTTTTTCCTTGAACGACGGGATTGCTGTGATAAGAAAGTGCATGTCATATCTCGAACAATTGTGAATGAATATTTTCAGCGTTCTGGGTCTTCTCCGCCTTAGATTACATTTCTGGCAAGCAGCTCCAAGGTAGGCTGAATTCGAATGCGAATGATCGCGACATTTCACGTGGTCCTTGTCAAATTCTACTCCGCAAAGATAGCATTTTGTAGATGAGTAATAGTTTTTTCTGTCTTCGTCAGAGAAAAACATGGGGTTCTTTGTGTCTAAAAGAGTTCTTATCCACGCTTCTTCTTGATCAAGAAGGTGACCGAGAAAATCAATATGTGCGTCCTTACACGAGTGTGTTCTTTCGTGTATTATCTGATCACCAGGTCCTATTACAACGAAGCTGTATGTAATGGGTATCTGGTAATTAATGTCCTTAATGAAACTTGTGTCGCATTTACATTTTAAGCTGGAGCATTCCGAGCATCTCTCAACATTCTCCGGTAGGACGCATTCAAAATCAAGAAAGCCAATGTACTCTAATTCATGTTGATTTTCAAAGTTTTTGAACTTAACAATGTTTTCTCCTTCGTTTGGAACGACTTCCATCCTTGCTTTATTCATTGCACAGTTTTCAACATGCTCATCTCTCTTTCTTTTTGTTCTGAAGCTGTTTAAGCAATTAAGGCAATAAAAAGTTTGCTGGTAGCTTAGTTTCTTTCCCGTTCCTTCATTATAGACCTTCTTCAAATAATGGTCGATGTTCTTTATCACAACATAGTGATAGCCTTTTGTAGTCGGAACAAGAAGAAGGTTTAAAATTTTCTTGCCTTTTCCTAAGCCAAATTCAAGAGGATATATTTTCTCGTCTGTGCCTCGATAGAGAATATTTATTTTTAGGTCCAATGCTGGGTTCCTATCCAGAAATTTTTTAACGTCTGATACAGATGATGGAAAATTTATTCCTTTGATGACAAATTTTCGTGCTGTTCTTCTTATAGCCAAGTTTTCAGTTGGTGTTACAGTTCTTTTGCAAATTAATCCAAACAGCAAAAAGTATGCTATGCAGTAAAGGAGGCATTTGCTGTTCTTATTCGTTGGGCTATAGAGTGCAGTTGAGTTTTGAAAGGTCGAAACATCAAGTCTACCTCCTCTTAATGGTTTGATAGTCGAAACTTCGATGTCGAACGCTAGACCTCGTTCAAACTGCCAGTTCGACCCTGATCTCATGAACTCATCGAAAGCCATTCGTTGGTAAACAAAACTTTGACTGATGAATTTGATGATTGACTGAGGGAAGCTGCCATTGACAAGGAAGTTGGGTGCTCGAAAAGGAATGCTTGCCCTATTGATTTTTTCTCCTTGATGATCAACCATAATCATTTCTGCGATGAAGATTAGACTTATTTTGCAGATAATTCTCTTGGCTACCTCGTTAGTAATGAGGTCTTGTAGCTTTTTCCTCATGTTATTCTGAGCGTTCTCGAAGTTTGTTTCTTCCGGTAGAAAATGATAACGGAAAGTAATGAAATTTTTCCTGTAAGCGGACTCCTTAACCACGAACCTTCTCGATGGCTTATGGTGAGTGGCATGGTGCTCTTGAAGCTCATCGCAGTCGTAGAATATTTGCCCGCACAAGAAGCATTTTTCGACAGCTGCGTTGCCTACGTGACGTTGGTTGAGATGCTGCCTGAGATCGTATTTTCTTTGAAATCGACGGCCACAACTCTCAACTTGGCAAATGAAAACCATTTTTGGTTGTGTGAACAATGTAAAACTAAATGTTGATTTTATACTTTTTAACAGGTGTTTTAAAAGAATTGAGATCAACCTCCAAACAGGTCGAGACTTGTTTGATAGTGGCGAAATTTAAATATATTTTTTTAACATGTGTTTTAAAACGTTATTGGGAACAACTTCCAACAAGTTGAGACTTGTCTGGTTTGGCAACAAGTGTTTTAGGCATTGGTATTAAGGTCGTTGAGTATATAAAGGCATGATTTCTTTGTAAAACCATCATTCGCTGATCACCGCTGATTCCGTCAACATGCCTCCTAAGCAAGCAAAAAAGAGTAAGTATTTTAAACACTATTCAAAAGATTCTCTGTTCTGGAAATCATGACTGATAGCATTAATTTAATTTTTTTCAACAGTGCCTACTGATGGCAAAAAGAAGGCGTCAAAGAAAGCCAAAAACGTGTCACTGTACCAGGACACGCAAGAGCTCGTCTCGTCGGAGGAGGAGGAGACGGAGTCGGAGGGGGACACGGAGGACCCGGATTTCGAGGAAGGCTCTCAGGAAGGCAGTCCTTCAACAGATGGCGGGTCCTCTTCTGAGGAGGACGTCTCGGAGGACGAGGACGATGCCAAGGATGTGAGCCAGCCACCGCCGTCAAAGGCTATGAAAAAAACATCTGCTAAGGAGGTAAAAAGAAAAGTTTCTCCTCCAAAGAAAAAACCAGCAAAGGCTACAAAACGTAAAGCTAAGGAATCGAGTAAAACTGTTCCCGCAAAAAAGAAAAAGGCCGAGGGTGAATCTGAGAAAGAAGGAGAGAAAGAAGAATCTCGAGTCGAAAAAAGTTTCGTTATGGATACTACTGAGACTCCAGAGGCTTCTAAGGATTCTAAGGATGAACCAGCTGATTCGCAGAGTAAGGATGCAAAGGGAGCTAAGGGGAAGAAAGAGATGCCGAACTTTTCAGACAAAAACGTGGATTACGACTTGTTTCACAATTCGGCTACGAACGTAATCCCAAGAAGGATTAAGATCTCGAACAATCTCGTTGTAACCTGTCGGATGGTCGAACAGATCGAAAGTAAAAACTTATCGAATGACTATCCGGCAGTGACCTTCCAGAGGAAGACCGCGGGCGAGAAGTGTTTTGAATTTATCCTCCCATTAAACCTCGTTCCCAAGATCACCGAGGCCTTCGGAATCATCGTGAAGGACAACAGCAAATTTTTTAATACCGCCTAACACCATGTCTATTCAAAATCAATCAAGCCGGTGTTTTTATCATTAAAATTTTCTTTTGATACTTATTAAAATTTTCTTTTTAAACAAATTAGAAGCCGGTCTTAATTAACTAAATTAAAACAAAACAATTTTAACTAAAGTAAAACGAAACCATTTTGTGTTAATCATTTATTTCTTCTTCCGATAATAAAATTAATTACTATTTTATCATTATTTTTTTTATTTTGAATGCTGAATAAATTTATAAACTTTTTATATGGCATTTTTCTTTTAATGGAGATTAGATAGGCGAGACAATAGAAACCACAAAAGTTGCTATTATCATCCTGCATTTTAAAAGTATTAACAGACAAAGATCTTTTTTTCTTATTGTTCTCTATGAATAGGATGATGTCTTTATTAAGCAAAGGTTCGCCAAAGGGGTCGAAATAGAAAATTGATTTTAGTGTGAAGTTAACAGCTACAAAATGTTCACCTTCTGTGTCGCTCTTGCCAGTGTTAAAAATAATTGAGAACGTCCTTCTCTTAGTTTTAGGATGGACATTACAGGGGTACACACCGAGAAATTTTTTATCCAAGAATTTTTTTGCTGTTTTTTCTAAATACGAATTAGTCAAACCGCGTAGCATTTTTAATTAGTGGACGAAATAATAGAAACTACTCTATCCTTGTCAATAGCAACAACTTCGTCATAAGTTGCGTAGATGATGAGCTGTACAGCTTCAGTCAGTGCCGTCTTAAAACCAAGTTGCAAATCAACGTTGCCAGATTCGCTACCGTGACTTTGATACGAATTGCAGAGGTCTGGCGTTAAGTCGTATGGGAATATGACTGAGTTTGCAACAAACTCTTCATAAGTAATTCCGTTGCTTATGACGTTTTTTAGACCGATGTTGTTGAGAGCCCAAACATACTGCTCAATAGCACTTCCGTCGTCCCACACAGGTTTATTCCCGTTTTGATGAATCGGTTCACCATTGAGGTAAACATTGAGAAAGCTGAGGTCATTGTGTTTAAATACGTATGGGTTCTTTTTGATGCTTCCGCTGTAGGCATCATTACTAACCATACATATGATGAAACCTCGAGGAAGTTTTCCTCTTAGAATATTTGGAATATGAATGTTTTTGGTGTTAGCTGCAAGAAGATGATTACGAATTTTCGAATGGGCAATAGGATACATTGCAGGCATTGTGTTCAAAGTGCTTTCAATCTTGCCGATGTATTCTGGCTCAATAGTGATTTTTCGTAACTTCAGTTCTAGTTTTTCAATTTTAAACTTGGCGGCGTCATCACTTTCAGCAAGAAGGGGGAAGCCAGGATCATTCTTTTTAAACTCAATTTTCATCTCAACACCGGGCAATAAGTATCTATTTGACTGTAACAAGTCATTGTGTATTTTCATGGCGAAGTGAAGAACTTTTCCATCCTTTATTAAAGCATTTCTTTCTGTTATTGCCTCACTTGAGAAGTCTTCTTCCTTTCCGGCGACATCCTTAATATACTTTTCTGTAGCTTTCAAAGTTGTTTTTTTGATACTCTCACCAAACGAAAAGTGATTTTCCAGGAAAGCCTTATAATGATATTGACTGTTGGCCTGATCGTTTACCACAACACCGTTAAGGTACACATTAATATGATTAAATAATGCCTGAGGCATATTATTAACAATTGATATTTTATCCGCAGCTGCAACATTGGCATTAGCAGGTTTTGTCACTTTTACTTGGCCATACAAGGTAAGACTGTTTAGTTGTATGAACTCATGTGATTCATTGGGAACAACGATCTCCCACGGACCATTTTCACTGAGTGTCCCGCCAACAGGGTAAAAAACCTGGTCCCTTCCAGAAATTTGGGCTCTTTCTATATTCGGCAAACTGAACAGATCGATGGCGTCAGTCACCATCTCGAATTGCTCGTTGACCATAGTACCAATGCCTGATTTGTCAGCCATATTAAATGATGGTTTTTACTTTTTTGCCTCAGTCTTACGCTGACCTTCGTGAAGAAAGAATGTTTGTTAGAAATATTAAACTCAGTGTAAAAATAGAGTGCTGCCCTTTAGATATTGCTATAAAAAGGCTTACGAAGAAAAAAGTACATTTCAGCTGTTTTGGCAACTTCATTACATTTAAAAAGAAATTTTCCTTTGTTCTCTTTCGACCAAGTGCCAATAGCCAGACACATGTGAATGTGACGAAAGTACCAAACTTAGAAGCTCCTGTACAAGAGTGCATGAATGTCTTGTTGAAGTTGCTGAAGAAAAAAATTATCACCTACAAGGTTGATAACATTATAGCCACAACAGACCTTAAGAAAAAGCTTAATCTTGTACTAATCAGCCAAAAAAACATTGGTAACATATTATACAACAGTGAACGATTTCCCGGACTGTTCATAAAATTTGGTGAGGGAACATCTATTGTTTACCACTCTGGCAAAGTTGTTATTGTTGGCTGCAAAACAGTCAGACGTCTAAAGACAATAGAAGAATGGCTAACTGCGAACATTTGAGAGAGATAATTGACTTGGGGGAGTCAAGTCACGTTTGTTATGACTGCGGCTTAGTTCTCGATAAGCATTACGAAAAGATATCAGAGACGCCATTAACTGGATTGGAAAAAAATGATGAATGGGCTGAGCTGGCAAAAGATATACTAGACAGACATCATATTTCAACAAACTTCTCGTCTTTCATTGTGAAGGATTTTAACAGCAAAGGAGGAAAAAAAACACTGGAAAAACTTCTCTTTTCACTTTACAAAGTTCTTAATAAAATGGGAGTAAATATATCCCTGCACGACTTATCCCACTCAACGGGTTGTAATATGTCAAAAATTTATCTGGAACAGCAGCCAAATGAAACCGTTATTCTCGACACCTCATCCATGGCCGAAAAATTTTGCAGTGCGTTGAATATCGATTTTCAAACAACAGCACTAATTAAAGAACTTCTTAGTCATCCTACTGAATCAGGTCATGCTCCGTCGACAGTTATTGCTGGAACAATCTACAAAATCGCAAAAGAAAAAAAACTAAAATTATCTATAAAGAAAATTTCTGAAGCAACAAACGTGAGCAGCATTTCTATTCAAAGGTTTAAAAATGCTTTTCCATAAAGGCGAGAGATTTCAGTCAGGTAGGGGCATCGGTGCTCTTTTTAGTGGTCTCTTTCGGACATTAAAACCACTTTTCTCTCTCGGTCTGTCCGCTGGAAAAAAGGCTTTGACAAGTGAGGCCGCAAAAAAACTAGGCTCACATGCTCTCGATATTGGTAAAACAGCAGCAAAAAATTTGGCTGCAGACATGCTCGAAGGAAAGGATATGAGTCAATCACTTAACAAGGAATTAGATGTTGCCAAGGCAGCAATTGCTTCCAAGATTCGTGGTTCCGGTCGAAAACGACGTTTGGCACTGGCATCGGGCGGTGCCTTAAAAGAAGTCCTGTCTGGATCGGGAAAAAGATTCAAAAAGTACAGTATTCTAAACTAAATGGATTTTGAGGAACACTTAAGAGAGTCTTATAACGCACCTGGGCATCCGTTAGCTTTTTCTAACGTCAAAAAAATATATGATTACTACGAAGGACAACTGTCAGAAGAGAGAATAAAAGAGATTCTTTCGTCTTTGGAGTCGCATTCAATACATAAGGAATTCAAGAAAGGACAACGAAACATCTCACATTCAAACTTCAAAAGATACCAGTTTCAGTGTGACCTAATAGACGTTAGCCACCTTGCACCTTATAATGACGGAGTTTCTTATTTGTTTGCCTGTATCGACACCTTCACTAGGTTCGCTTTTGTCAGACTTCTTACTACTAAGCATAGTTCATGTGCTATTCGAGCTTTTGATTCTATTCTTCAAGAGGCCAAGGATATGCCCCATACACTGGTTATGGACCGTGGTACCGAATTCACAAGCGAGGCGTTTGAAAAATTCTGCGAAGCTCTTGGCATTAGTTACTTTCCTCCTGACTCTTCGAGTCATGGTGCCTATATCGAAAGATTCAACAGGACCTTACAAGGTCACATCTACCGTTTCATGACAGAAAACGAAACTTATCGTTATATTGATTTAGTGGATCCTTCTACTTCAGAGAAAATACCTTTAATGCCATATTTCTTAATGGCCTATAACAACAGCGTACACCGGATGATAGGGACGACACCAGCGATAGCAGAATTCAATCCAAGCACACATTTGGAAATTCGAAAAAAGATGTCAGAATATCATGAAAAGATAAAACGCAAAAAAATATTTTTCAACGTTGGCGATCTAGTTCGAATTGTCAAGATAAAGGGAAAATTTGACAGGGGATACAATCAGAGGGCCACAGATGAAATTTTTAAAATTCACTCTGTTGTAGAGAAAAAAATACCGATGTATGTGCTATCAGACTTCAACGGAGAAGAAATCATAAAAGGTTCTTTTTATGCATTCGAGCTTGTAAAAGTCAATATGAAAGAATTTCGAATAGAAAAAGTTCTTCAAAGTAGAATAAGAAACGGGAAGAAAGAGCATTTTGTTAAGTGGCGTGGCTACGGCGATTCATACAACTCTTGGGTTGATGATGCCGACATTACTAGAGTTTTTTAGTCACTATTATAAGATGTAAATATTAAAATGAAAATAAAACAAAACATGGATTTGAACTCGTTGTATCTTATTTCCAACGGCTCGGTAGAATACTACCCATCAAATAAGCTAACAGCCTTTACTAATCATCTTCCCCAAGCAATAGAATTCAACGAAAACGACAAATGGGAAGTAGGAGTTGAGAGTTTTGGTCTGTCGTGTAACTTTAAAAAAATTGATCTCGTCACTAGAGCACCACATATACTAGTGGGCAAATGCCAGTTAGAAGAAAGACAGTGTGATTCAACATGTGAAGGAGAGAAGCCAGTCAGATTTGATTTCGACTCGAGGAACTGTAAATGGAATGAATTCTATCTGACAACAGACACAAAAGAAATAATAAGCCCCGATTCTTTCAAGAGATTATCACAAGCAATATCTCAAAAAACCGGAATTTCTATTCATTACCACGAAAACCAGCTTTCAATTGACCTAAGCACGAGTAGCAAACAAAACTTGGAGTCTTACTGGGTAGCATTCAACAGAAAGTTTTCTGATTCCTTTGGCTTAAAAGGGTCTCTTTTTAAAAGAAAAGAATTCTCTGATGCCAACCTCATTACATCTTCTTCAGACCCATATTACTACATAAACTTTGTCACTATTAATGGGAAACGTTATCGGCAACGCCAGGCAAGCTATAAAAGCGAGGAATTTGATATCTACTTCGTTGGCTATAACACGTCGACAAAAAAATTTTCCTATCTGACGTCTGACGTTTTCATTTTGGAAAAAAACTATCCGAAGCTCGTTAAAATTTTTTGTAACGAGATCGAACCCCAGATATTCAACAGCACTTTTTCAAAAGATCTACTGGTTTTTTCACCGGACTTTCAAAAAACAGACGAATATTTTTTCAAAGAAGTTGACTGTGTTGATTTTGTTCCACTTATTAACACACAAATATCAAGCATATCAATACGTTTAACAGACGAAAATAACGACTTGCTCAATCTATCAACAGGACACGCAACAATTATAAAATTGAGACTGAGAAAAATGGATCCAATGAAAAAATCGTTTAACATCCGTCTTTCTTCAGAAAAAACACGTCTTTTTCCCAATAATACTAATTACAGCTTTAAAGTTAAGCTTCCCTATCCAATTAATCTCGAAGACGGTAACTGGAGAGTATGCATCAATAGTTTCAATCATCCGGCGAAGTTTTCAACAATGCTTGTCGAAAAAGAAGATCGTATGATAATTTTCAAACCAAAAGATGATGGGAGTGTTGTCGACCATACGTTTAAAGACAACTTCAGCTATGACGAGGAGACTCTATTTGGTGAATTCGACTCATTCATGAAGAACAACGACATAGGATTTATAGGGCAACAAGCCAACGGCCTAAGATCAATTCACATAACAAAACCAGGGAAATTAGTGATAGCACGTTTTATAGGAGGTATGATTGGATACAGTCACGACGTCAGCAAGCATTTCGTTTTTAGTTCAGCTTCCGGCGAAAATAACCAGAGGTCATGGGACGCAACAAAAGCAAGCCCAAGAGTTATTAACTTAGGGCAAAAACCCAATCTTTTCTTACTCAAGCCCAATTATATTATGATATACTCTGACATTGTTAAGAGTACTATTATAGCAGGGGACTTTGCCAAGATTCTAAAAATAGTACCGCTCAAGTCAACGGATCTTAATTACGTCATACAGGAATTCAGAACAAAAGAATTCACAGAACTTGAGAGAACGCAATTGGACGTTGTAGAAATCAACCTACGATCACATGACGGCGCATTCATTAATTTTTTATCCAATCAGGATGTCATACTGAACTTGGAATTTACCAACTATTTTGAATAAGAGTAGTGTGTATTGACAAAAAACGCCAGTAAGTGGTCGACTGCGAAAGAGAGAGGATGACTTCTACACTGGAAAGAGCAATAGACACGATGTCTATGATCAAGCAAAATTTGGAAGAAATAACTGTTTCGAATTGTGACAAGGAAAAAGTCACTTGGATAAAATTCCTTTTGAACACACAACAAGCCTCCCTTATCTCCTACGTTGAGATAATAAGACATCAGAGAAGACAGGCCCGCAAAAATCAGAAGAGAAATGCACAAGAAAAGAAAAGAATGTATGAATATTTATTTCAAAAAAACAACAATGCCATGCAATAAATTAATTCCAACTTTCAAAATTGTCTTGTTTTTTAATTAAATTATTTTTTCCTGAGCCGGATGGGTCCTTTCGTTTTCCACGCCTTACATAAACTTTACTTAAAGGTGCATCCTCGGGATCAGTATACTCAGCTGCCTCATCAGCAGCCCTTTTCCTGCGTATAGGCAATGAGCCAGTTTCCATTTCCTGTCCCCAAGTACTGAACGAAGGAGCACGCTGCTCACTTGCTTGGCTTGTCGATGCCTCAGATTGTGAAACTGATGGTTGTCTTGATCGATGCATTGTAATCATGTGTCTGTTAAGACTATGTCTTGTCGACAAAAATTTTTTGCAAACATCACATTGAAAGCCTCCTCTTTTATCCCCACCTTGGCATATAGACTTTGCCACACCCGGAACGCAATCCTGAATTGTCTCTACTCCTTCATCCTGGTAGCTAACTCTTATAGGCTGTCTCGGCATAGAAACAGGTGGCGGCGTTGGCGGTGGGACAGACGGCGGTCTTGGCGGTAGATGTTGAAAATGCTCGCTACCGGAATGGCGAATTTGTTCGCTCTGCGATCGCGATCGCGGACGACCAACATCAGCTGCCGATGGTCTCCTTGATTGTCCGCCAACAGTTTGTGTTGAAGTAGCAGAAACGGAACGGGGTGTACCCTGACTAATGATTTCCGATTGAAGTTCCATATCCCTTGCTGTTGGCTTATACATAAGTCGAGGAAAGGTTGAGTGTGATAATCTTGGTAGAGGAGGAACTATTTCCGGTTCACGAATAACTTCTCTTATAGGAGGCAAGTCCGGTTCATAAGTAAGACGCGGGTAGTAAGGTCGTTGGTGAACAATTTGCTCGTGAGCACGTGTCTCTCCTTCTTGAATAGGTACTTGTTGAGTTCCTTGACTATGAACCCCACTGTCAATATCCTGATACGACAAATCGTCAAAATATTCTTCCGCTGGTCTCCTTTCTTCTTCCTCACCTTCCGGCTGTCTGTTTAAATCTTCTGTCATTTGCCTTGTTCTTTCATCAATGCAGTCCAAAACTTTCGAGTAAACATTTTTAGTCACCAAGTACATTTCCTGATACGCTGCTCTTAGTCGACTCATTTTACTGGTGCTTTTTTCTTGTGAAGAGACTTATTAGAAAAGGTACCACAGAGGCAATAAGCATTGGTAGACCACGTCCCTCCATTTGCAGAGCTTTACGACGTTTGAATATTGGTATCTTCCTGTTACTAATTTTTTTAATATTCGCCAAACAGCAGTTCTTCTTAATATGATTTTTTAGCTTGAGCCTTTTTGCCTTTGACAACTTCAAGTCAGTATTGACAACATTATAAACACACTCACAAACGTTGTCGATAGACTCGTCATTTAAATGTTCCAAAAGAGAGTTGATCTCGTCTCCTCCAAGCTTCTTCATGACTTTAAGTAGGGGCAGAAATGATTTCTTCATTTTGACAGAGGAACCTCTTGAAAAACTCTTATGGGAAACTCGTGAGGGAAAATATTAGACCTTAGACGAATCTCTGTTTTAGTATCCGAACGTAAGTCAATAACAAGATAGGAGAACGGCTTTGTTCTCGTTGCTGAAGAATAAGCCTGAATAAGGTATGGCACATTTTCCGGACACAATTGCCTGCTTAGAAAACTGACTTGTTGAATAGCGCGATCATTCTTCATTAAAACCATGTAGTGGCAATTAAGAGACATTGTTCTGAAGTGTTTGTTTTGATATAGAAGATTTTGTGTTAAAAAAATCATAGAAGCATTTTCATGATGGCTGGTATTACAAAACATTTTTACAAAGTCACTCGTTATGTCAACCAATATGTCGTCAAAAACAACGAGACAGCCTCCTTTGTCCTTATACTCAGAAACAACATCCGTAATAGACTCTGATGTTGGAAAATCTTTGTTGGCATTTATAAGTTCATCAATCAGACCATCTTTTTTCATCTCCTCATATATATCCTGGTGCTTGGCATAATACCATATAACCTTTGCAGGGGGTTCAGAAAAAATGTGATTTCTCAATTTTAACAAATTCCTGACCCAAGTTGTCTTTCCTGTGCCGGACGATCCGGCTACAAGACAATTGAAGGGTGTTCGAAATGATGCGTCGAACGGCATTTCTATTATTCTGATTATTTTAATCGCCGCCAAGTTTTAAAATACTGAACGGGAAGCCGATGCCCGACGAACGTTTGCGCAAGCAGGGCAAACCGCAAGAAACGAAAATCAATCGTAAGCCTCGTTAAACTTTCGACAGGGCGCATCGAAGTCACCTATAAATGTCCATCAGAAATGAGACACACCACTTCACTCTTCAACTCGATCTAAAGAGGTAAGAAACTCCCGATCATATTCAATATTGTTAGTCTAGTTTGTTAGTCTAGTCTTCTCATTATTGTTATTGGTGGCATCAACCAACTTCTAGTCTTTAATTTTTCATGTTCTTTTCCGTAGGAAAAATGTTGTATCGTTAAAAAGAAAAACTTATGAGTTTCTTTCATCCGCAGATCGAAACCGCCGCGAGGCACTCACATCGAACCACGTTTGGCTAATAGTTTTTTAATTCCCTTTTTTGTTAAGTAAAGTCACATTTCATATGCGCAATGAAGTGTGGGCAGCTATGTAAAAAAATTCCTTTTTTTTAAATGTGCTATTTTTTTTGGATCCGTCGAAGGAACCACCAAAGGGGCAAAAATCTTAATTAACTCAATTGGGAATGACTAAAACGAAGGACAATTTGACTAGCAAGACCTTTTTTGACGAATCAATGGAAGTTGTAGCTGCTGCCTCGCCGAAGATGCCAAGGCATCTTTCGAAATAAGGTCTTGCTACAAAAAGAATCCTTATT
>JACCEC011838830.1_pt1 | contig 15671 bp, 9 predicted proteins | sample 7450121 | NCBI WGS metagenome assembly JACCEC01 (sample SAMN15323455, study PRJNA562643) | freshwater metagenome | isolation source: river surface water | place: USA:Blue River Watershed | collected 2017-08-18 | reverse complement strand
TTTTGATTTTAGAATCTGAAAAGTTGAATTTTCGATAGCCCAAAACTAAAAATATTTTTTTTTCAGATTCCATAAAAATTACATAAAAATTTTACATAAAAATTACATAAAAATTTTTAATCCAATATTATTGAATATATATTTTATGTAATATTTATAAATAACTATTGATTTACAATAACATATAAAAATACTATTTTAAACATAATTTTAATATATGTAAATATTATATGTACAATCATACCAATTATAAAAATAATATTTATATATAATATACAATTATTATACAATATTTTTATAAAGTAATAATTTAGATATAATTATACAATATATTATAAAATATACGATAATATTTTATGTAAAAAATATATTATACAAATGACATACAATACTTTAATAAAGTATATTTAATAGTATAAATTTACAGTAATTTTAATATATACGATAATATTTTTATGTAATTTATATATTATACAGTAATAACACAATACTATTATAAAGTAACTGTGATAAAGTAACTGTAATAAAGTATATTTAATAAGGTAAAGTTGTACAGTAATTTTAATATATACAATAATATTTTTATGTAATTTATAAATTATACAGTAATAATACAATACTATTATAAAGTAATTGTGATAAAGTAACTGTTATAAAGTAACTGTTATAAAGTAACTGTTATAAAGTAACTGTGATAAAGTAACTGTAATAAAGTAACTGTAATAAAGTAACTGTAATAAGTATATTTAATAAGGTAGTTAGTTGTACAGTCATTTTAATATATACAATAATATTTTTATGTAATATATATATTATACAATAATATTACAATATTTATATAAAGTAACTGTAAAAAAGTAATTGTGATAAAGTAACTGTAATAAATTATATGATAGTCTAATAATTATATGATTTATGGTAAATAATTATTATTTAAAAATGACTTAAAGTAAAAATTTATTATTATATAATATAAGAGTAATGAGTATAATTAATAATACAATATATAAGATATTATGTATTGCAAGAAATGAAAGTGTATTAAATACAGTTAATAATCTTGCAAATATTGATAATTATAATTTAATTATTCCAAATTTATATTTAGGAAACATTAAAGGTGCCAATAATTTAAAGTTTTTGAAAAAGAAAAATATTCAAGCAATTGTAAATTGTACTGAAAATGAACCTTTTCATGAATATTTTGAAGATAAATTAAAACTCAGATTATCTATAAATGACAGTCTTGATGAAGATAATATGAATAAATTTAAAGATGAAATAATGAAAGCAATTAATTTTATAGATCAATCTATTAATGAAAACAAAAATGTATATGTACATTGTTACTGGGGTTTAATGCGTTCAGCAACTGTTGTAACTGGTTATTTAATGAAAAAATATAAATTAAGTATGGAAGATGCAATAGATATTGTAAAAGAACAACGTCCAATGGCATTATCATCAATATATAATTTCAATGAAATATTAAAAGTATTAGAAGATGAATTAAAAGAAGTAAATAATCCTTGATAAATCACAAAGAATACTATACAGTTACCCAGTTATTTATATTAACACCACGAGTATTACCCGGAATAAAACGTGCAATATAATTTTTCATTTCAGCATTATTATGTATATTAACTCCCAAATAAAAAAATTTATTAGCAGGTATTTTATTATTAATTAGACCTAAAACATATCTTAATTGTACAAGATAATTATTAATACCATTTATTAAAAAACCCATATTTGAAAATTTCCAAGGTAATGTTGTGATATAATTATATAACATAACTTGTTCAGTCATATTCATAATAATATTATTATTATTAGTTTTAGTTTTCCAAGCGATTTTATAAGGACTACCTGCTTTACCGGCTTTTTTATAGTAAAATGCATTACGAAGTATTATATCATAAAAACTTACTACAGAAACCGCTAAATAAGGATTATATTTAATAACTAAATTTAATTTATTAATGTTTCTATCTACAACAGCATTAAGAAATACTTCAGGTACTATCAGTAAATCATAATAAGGAGATAAATATTGAGGTAATCCATTAGGACAATCATTGTTAAAAGGCCATGTAGTATCCATTATATTATTATATAATAATATATTTTTTCTAATAAATACGTTTAATTTATAGTTTATATTATATACTATGAATTTATGAATATGGATAATAAAAGACGCAGACGTTCAAATAGTGATATTAGTGATTATACAATACAAAATCATGATCCTTTTTTTTATACATTAAATAAAAAACAACAAATAGAAATATTAAATAAAGAAAATGAATTATTAAAACACAATGATAATGAAATGCCATTAAGATATAAAATATTGTTGTCAGAATTACCCATATCAACAAAATCACTAATAATTCAAAAGTTAGATCAATTTAATAAAATGAATGAAGAAACATCTGAATATAATAAACTACTTAAATGGATAAATGGACTTTCTATGATCCCTTTTAATAAATATATTATAATGCCAGTATCTTTAAATAATAGTGAGTTTGAAATACAAGAATATTTATATAATTCTTATAAAATACTTAATAATACAATATATGGACAAAATAATGCTAAAAATAAAATAATGCAAATATTGGCACAATGGATAACAAACCCCAAATCAATAGGACAAGTTATTGCATTAGAAGGTTCTGCAGGTGTAGGTAAAACAAGTTTAATAAAAAATGGTGTATCAAAAGCATTAGATAGACCATTTTGTTTTTATGGATTAGGCGGTGCAACTGATATAGCATCACTTGAAGGACATTCATATACATATGAAGGTGCAACATGGGGAAGATTAACAGAAATGTTAATGGAGTCTAAAGTAATGAATCCAGTAATATTTTTTGATGAATTAGATAAAATAAGTGATAGTACTAAAGGTAATGAAATATCCAATTTATTAATACATCTAACAGATTATACTCAAAATAATTTATATCAAGATAAATATTTTTCTGGTATAAATATCGACTTTTCTAAAACTGTATTCTTTTTTTCTTATAATAATATTGATCTTATAAATCCAATATTAAAAGATAGATTAACTATAATTAAATTTGATAAATATACTATTGAAGATAAAATAAAAATAATTAAAGATTATACATTAAATGAAATATTTAATAATATTGGATTTAAAAAAAATGAAATAATAATAAATGATAATGAAATAAAATATATTATAAATAATTATTGTAAAAATGAAGAAGGAATACGAGATATAAAAAGACAATTTGAAGAATTACTTTTAAAAATTAATTTATTGAAATTACTAAATATAACTACAAATACATATTCAAATTCAAATATTGATAAAATTAATATTACATATAAAATTAATAATTTAAAGTTTCCTTTAACAATAAATAAATGTATTATTGATAATATATTAAGTAAATAATACAGTTTATTTTATTATAATTATTATTATCAGTTTTATTTTATAAGTTATTTATAATTTAGTTATTTATAATTAGTTATTTATAATTAGTTATTTATAATTAGATATTTATAATTAGATATTTATAATTAGATATTTATAATTAGATATTTTATATTTTATTATATTATTTATATAATATAAAAAGTAAATTTATATTATATAATTTAATATTTATTAGGCATAACAATAGGTGTATTTGGAAATCTTTGTCCAAACTTGATATAAACATTATCACGATTAACAAAGTCAGCCATAACAGCATCCTTTATATCCTTTATGTTTAATATATCAAGCATACATCTTAGTTCAGGTATGTCTTTAAGTTCAAATTCTTCAAAATCATTTGATAAATTATTAATATTATCTAATATTATTTTAATGGCCTTATTTTTTTCAGAAGTGTAAAACTCCTCTTCTCTTGCCATCTTTGGAAATGACTGTCTTTCAGTATCTATTAATTTATAGACTATGAATTTACGATTTTCATATCCAGATTTAGAATATTCACCAAAAATCACACCATATTTAGGATAATTTTCATGTAAATAATTGGTTGCTAAGAAATTAGAAGCCCATTGATAAAAAGGTTCATCTGGTAAAATACCATTTTCTTTATTTTGAAGATAATAATCAATAACTGATTGGTTATATTCTAATAAATCAATATAAGTATTAAGATTACGTTTAATCAAATACTTTTTAAAGTCTTCTGAGTCTCTAGTACTCGTTTCAACTTGATTTTTAACAAATGACTTGAATATAGTAATCAAATTATTATATTTAGTCAATTCATCATTATTATTTGATGTAACTAAATTATTATTATTGTTGTTATTATTGTCAATATTATCAATATTACTTTTAGTAACAGATGCAAATGAAACAATACTATTTAAAGTATCTTGTTGTTTATTATTTTCTATTTCATGAGCACGTTTCTTTGCTTCTTCAATCTTATCATTTAAATTAAATGTTGATTTAAGAAGATTAGTAATTTGTCTGCAATTTTTGGGTTCATAACTAGAACCCGTTTCAGACACATCTGTTACAGATGCTTGTTCAATTTTATCATCTTCAACAACAGTATTTTCATTAAATCCTAACTCAGTTGTAGTAGAGTTGTAAGGACTAATCAAAAATGAATGTGAAATGATATTCTTATTACTATCCATAAAGTAACTGTTGAAATATTGAGTGTCAATATCATCCTGTTCAATATGGACATAATATACAATATCATTGTATTTAAACTTGATATCATGAATATTATCCAAGATAACTTGGACGGGTATCTTAATACTTACAGCAAAAATACTACCGCGAAGCAATTGGACATTGATAAGTCCATCAGGAGTTATGAAGGTGTTAGCAACAAACATTTTAAAAATGATTTAGATAATATACCTTTAGTATTTAACTAATATTGTACTTTTTTATTAGTAAAGTAATATCATAATATTTTTTTAATCAATTTTTTTATAAATAATCAAATGATCTAAAATATAGTTTAAATCAGTATTCATATATAGTTTTTATTTTTATAAGGTTTTTGTGATTTTTTTGTTATACAATTTTTATGTGATTTTTTTTTGTTATACAATTTTTATGTGATTTTTTTTGTTATATAATTTTTATGTGATTTTTTTGTTATACAATTTTTATGTGATTTTTTGTTATATAATTTTTATATTTTTATATGAGTCTTATAGTTTTCACACATACAGTTTTTTAAATATTATATATTTTCACATATATTTTATATGATTCTCATATAGGATTTATGCGGTTTTACATAGTTTTAGTTTTTATATAGTTTAAATAGTTAATATCATATAATATATATATGATATTATATGATATATGATATTATTTGGGTACAATGAATAATCCATTATTAACACGCTGTATATTATATGGCATATTAATATTGAAATCATCTATTATTTTTGAATATAATGAAAATGTATTATTAATTATATCAGTATTTTTCAATATATTTATTATTAAATTATTAAAAATAGGTAGTTGTGTAATATCAATATTACTATTAATATTTTCAGTACTATTATTAGGAAATTTAAATGCAATTACATCAAGAATATATTGAATATAATTATTATTATTATTAATACGCGGTTTATTATATTCAATAAAAATATCATAATTATCAACATCATCTTTTTTAATTAAATTATATCTATGACTAAATACAACATGTAATAAGTCCCATATTGGTATTAAATTAATTGAATATAATTTATTGTCAAAACATAATGTATGCAATAAATTAGGTATATTATTGGTAATTGATTTTCTAATATCATTCATTATACTACTTCGTTTTATAGAAGCACCTCTAATAAATTTTGTAATATTAGAATTTTTTAGTAAAAATTTTAGAATACAATCATATTGTTCAATCAATATTTGTATAGCTATTTCATTTATTTCTACTATTTCATAATTAATATTATTATTATTAGAAATATCTATATTATTATTTTTTTCGGTAGTTTCATCAATGAATTTTTGATAATCATTATCAAAATACATATGATTAATTATGTCAATGTCATCAACTAGATATGGATCATCTTCTTCATCATATTCATTATCAAATTCTAATGAATATGTTTCTTCAAGAAAATCATCATAATAATTTTCATATTCGATATAAGCATCAATATTTTTTTTAAAAAAATATATGAATATATCAATTAAGGTATTTGAACAATTAAAATGTTGTTTGACAAGTTGGACAAATATATCCATCCAATCACCACCATATTCATTTACTGTATCTTGAAATACATTAATGAATTCACATAATGATTCATTATTATTAAATTTCTCTTTAAGATAAAAGATAAATTCAAAATACCATCGCAATGGATCCTTTTTAATGTCATTTTGAGCACATTCAAATTCATATATATAGCCTTTTTCAGTTTCACAACCGTCATACCAAAATGATTCGAATGGATCATTACTTTTCTTGATTTTATCAAATTCAGTAATATATTCATCCTCATACGAATAATATTCATTAGAATATTCATCCTCATACGAATAATATTCATTAGAATATTCATTAGGATCTCCACGTGAATAATATTCATTAGAAAACACTGGTATCATGCCAATAGATTGACATGGAACTGAATAAACATTTCCATAACAGTCTTGTACAGATACATAAAACATTTCCGGTGAACATCTATTAGATTCCATCCCAACAGATTGGTATGGAAAAAATTGGCATGGAACTGGATAAACATTTCCATAAGGGTCATATACATGTACGTAAAACATTTTACTGTTAAGAAGGAGTTAAGAAGTTTAAAAAGGTTAAGAGTTGTTAATGCAACTGAAGCACGTAGATTGTCAATAAATCAAATGATTATATTAGATAATTATTTATAAGAATTAATAAATTATTTAAAATATAGTGTCAATTTTTATATTATTTTTTGGATGTTTTTATAATGTTTTCACAGTCACTTTTTGTAATAGTCTCAATATTATATGTTTTTGGTATATTATAAAACTTTTTATTATAATGTATATAATGTCCATATTTTCCATTTTTAATAATATATTCATCAAATGATTTAATTAAAATATTAAAACCAGTAGATGTAGTATAACTTGTTACAATATTTTTATATTCAATACATTTAATAGCATCATCTAATGTAATATTTTCATCATAATCTGTTAAAACTTTATAATTAATATTATTATATGTCAAATATAAACCATATTTACCATTTTTTAGTAAAATTTCATTATCTTTATATATACCAATATTTTTAGGATAAATTTTAACACTATTTAAATCATCTAATGTAACAGTATTTACATTTAAAGGTTCTTCAATAGGTATATATTTAGTTGATTTTTTTGTTCCATCGCCAATTTGAAAAACAGCACCATATTTAGCAATATATGCATATACAGGAATACCATCACTATTATTACCTAAAAATCTTTTTTTATCATTATTATTTACTTTGACGTCATTTAATTTAATGACATTAGGATTAAAATCATTATAAAAATCACCAATTACATTAGTCCATATAGAAGTACCATTAGCAACATTATCCAGTTTTTGTTCCATAGATGCAGTAAAATTAGAGTCAATAACTTCCATAAAGTTATTTTCCAAAAATTCATTTGTTTTAATACCTAAATCAGTTGGTATTAATTTTTTCTTTTCACCACCTATAGTCATATTATCCTTTTTCTCTTTTATATTATTCTTTTCTAATATAATATTAATAACTTCAACTTTTTTACCTTTAATATCTTTACATACAGCATATTTACGTTCAAATATAGTTTCAATAATACTAGCATATGTAGAAGGACGACCAACACCAACTTTTTCCATTTTTTTAACTAAAGATGCTTCTGTATATCTAACTGGTGGTGTTTGATATTTTTCAGAAGTAGTTATTTTAATATATTTAACCAAATCACCTTTTTTAATATTATCTACTATAAAGTTATTATCTAATATAATTTCATTATCATCATCTTTTTTCACAGTATCATCATATATTTTTTTATATCCATCAAAAATCAATTTATTTGCTTTCGATATAAATAATTCATCTCTATCTGATATATTTATATTAATAGTATATACATCTGTAATTGAAGCACTCATTTGAGTAGCCACTGTTCTTTTCCAAATAATTTCATAAATTTTATTGTCTAATCCATCTAAATCAGGAAGATGTTCGATATTAATATGTGTAGGACGGATTGCTTCATGTGCTTCTTGAGCACACTTAATTTTAGATTTATAATTTCTGATATTAGAATATTTAGAACCAAATTTATCCAAAATATAATTTTTAATTTCAATCTGTATATGTTCGCTTAAATTAGTACTATCAGTACGATGATATGTAATATGACCTGCTTCATATAATTTTTGTAAAATATTCATAACAATTTTTGATCCAATACCAAATCTTGAACCAATATCTTGTTGAATAGTACTTGTAGTATATGGTGGAGGAGGTATTTTTTGTACAGTTATTTTATCAATATTACTTATAGAAAATATTGCAGTTTTACAATGTTCCATAAAATCCATAATATCAGTTTTTATTTCAAAATTTTTATTAAGTGAAGCCACTAAATCTTTATCAAAAGTACCAATAGTCTTATAATATTTTTTATCAGTAAATTTATTAATATCTTTTTCTTGATCAACAATAATTTTTAAAACAGCAGATTGAACCCTACCAGCAGATAATTTAGGTGCAATATACTTCCATAATAATGGTGATAATTTAAAACCAACTAATCTATCTAAAATTCTTCTACCTTGCTGACTATTAACCATATCCATATTAATAGTTCTAGGATTAGCAACAGCATGTTCTAATGCTGTTTTGGTAATTTCATGAAAACAAATTCTATTTTTATCAGTAACACTTAATTTAAATACTATTGCACAATGCCATGCAATTGCTTCACCTTCTCTATCTTCATCAGATGCCAATAATACTTTATCAACTGTTTTAATTTTATCTTGAATTGCCTTAATTTGTTTATTTTTATCTTTCATAATCTTATAAATTGGTCTAAAATTATTATCAACTTCAATACCCAAACTATTAGTACCCTTTTCTTTATCTAAATCTCTAATATGTCCAAATGAAGATAATACAGTATAATCTGAACCTAATAACTTTTCAATAGTTTTTGATTTAGCAGGTGATTCAACAATAAGTAATGTTTTCATTATAATTTATAATTTGTAATTAATATATAATATACTATATTATATATTAAATTTATATTTTATATACAAAAATATATATCAATTTTTTATATATTATATAAATTATACTAAAAAAATATATATAGTTTATTAGAATAAAAATATATATTAAAATATATAAGATATAATGACAGAAAAAAAATTAACATTATTTAATACAATAATGGGAACATATTATAGTATATTACATAATTTAATAATGTTATTTGTTATAATAATATTATTATTTTGTAATAAACTAAATTATTTATTAATAGTTTTATTTATAGTATTTTTAGATGGTATTGCAATAATATTTTTTCAAGATTGTCCATTATCATTAACTGAAAAAAAACATTTAGGTAATAGTTGTTTAGAAATAAAACAAATTATTTATCAAAAACTTGGAATAGGATATAATTGTAATCATACATATGAATATACATTAGAAGTAATAATTAATGCAATATGTTTAATAGCAATAAAAATATTAATATTAATATTATGTGATATATTTGGTATAAATATATCTAATAAGTTAATAATAAAATAATAATGAATAATATACATAAACAAATAAAATCAAAAAAACAAAATAAATTAAAAAACAAACAAACTATAAAAAAAAATTCAAATAAGTTAATAATAAATAATGAACAAATAAAAGATAATTATGAAAATACTGATAAAAATGAAAATAATAATAATAATTACTTAAAAAGAATATTATATTCAATTAAACTAAACTATAAATTATGGATTATAATATTTATATCATTAAATTTAATATCATTTATTTTAAATTATTCTTTAAGTATAGTAACAATAAATTTTATAATATGTTTTTTATTTTCATATTTAATACATTATATATCTCATAATGAAAAATTATATATAATAAATGCAATACACATTAATCATCATAAAATAAATAATACAATTGATGGAAATATATTTGAAATATTATATGAACTATTATTTTCGATGTCATTTATATATATCAAAGTATTTATAATATTATTTATGGGATCAGGATTATTATATGATTTTGTAATTAAATATATAAATATTCCAACAAATATATTATTATCATTATTTTATATTACAGTTCATAATATAAATTATTCATATTTTCATGTAAATAATATACATGAATTACATCATAAAGATATAAATACTAATTTATCATTTGATATTTGTGATATTATATTTAATTATAAAAATAAAGATAAATTTATAAATAGATATAAATTAACAACAAATAAAATAAATAATGATAAATTATATGAAGATATAGAAGATTGTGATCATTATATTCCTAATATAATAATTTTAACAATTATAATTATAACTATAACTTTACTTTTTAGATATTATAATATAAATAAAAATATATTATATAATTTATTTAATGTATCATTTATAATTATATTTATAATGATTATATTATATACAATATATTTACATACAATAAATTATTAAATTTATAAATTTATATAATTATATAAATTTATTTATACTACAATATTTACATTAAAATATTAAGAATGAAATATTATTAATAAATTAAAAAATATTTATAAGTTATACTTGTTGAGTATCTTTGGGTTTTCTAGTTTTGGGTTTTTTTAAGATTTCAATATCAGCAACTAAACCGCTAATAATATTGTTTTGTTCTTTAATGGCTTGAACTAATACAGCAACCATTTGAGGATAATTAACTGATTTAATACCACTAGAAACAGTTTCAACCAATTCAGGTAAAACTTCTTCAACTTCTTGAGCGATTAAACCAATTTGATGTTTATCATTGAATTTTTGAGTATCAATCCAGTTATAATATACACCATTAAGTTGATTAACTTTTTCCATAGCATTAGGGATTACTTCAATATCTTTCTTTAAAGTTTTATCAGAGAAAGAGAATGTACCTTGATCGAAATAAGCAGTACCAGCAACAACCATATCACCACCAACACCTACAGCACCATCAACTTGTAAAGCGACACCTTGAGTATAATCAAAAGGATCAACATTATTTGCAGTACCAGTAAGATGAAGAAGACCTCCAAAAGTAACATCACCAGTAACTCCTAAATTACCAACAATATATGCATTATCTTGAACAGTTAAATCACTTTGTAAAACAACATTACCAGCAACATCCATAGTACCTCCTAATGCAACATTACCAGTAACTCCTAAAGTACCAGCAATTAAGGTATTACCATTAGCGGCATTGACACTGAATTTACTATTAACATCAAAGTTACCAGCAACATCAAGAGTACCAGATAAAACTTCATTAACAGCATGAATATCTTGCATAGTAGAAAGACCAGTTACAGTAAGATCACCTACAAGATTACTGTCACCAGTTACACCAAAGTCACCTTGAACGGTAGCATTAGATTGAACTAATAAATCACCACCAATACTGGTATTTTGAGTAACTCCTAAAGTACCTTGAAGAGTAGTATTAGTTTTAACATTTAAGTTACCACCAATTTCAACATCACCAGTAACTCCTAAATTAGAATTCATAACAACATTACCAACTAAAAGAGAAGTACCAGTAACACCTAAATTACCTTGAACAGTAGAATTAGATTCAACAACCATATTACCACTAACTTTAGCATTACCAGTTACACCCATATTACCATCAATATATGCATTAGTAACAACATTTAAATTACCAGCAATAGAAGCATTACTTGCAAATGATGCATCACCAGTAACTCCAAGAGTACCACCAATATTAGTATTAGTTTGAACTAACATACTTCCATTAACAGTAGCATCACCAGTAACACCTAAAGAACCGTGAATAGTAGTATCAGAAGCAACATTTAAATTAGCACCGAAATCAACATTACCAGTAACACCTAAAGTACCATTAATAACAGCATTTGCTTCAGCTAATAATTTACCACCAAGAGTAAAGTCACCACTAACACCTAAATCACTTTGGAGATAAGTATCACCAGTAACAATAGCATCACCAGTAACACCTAAAGAACCTTTAATAGTAGTATTTAATTTAACAGTCATATTACCACCAACATCAACATCACCAGTAACACCTAAATCGGATTGCATAATAACATCATTTTGAACTAACATAGTACCACTAATAATAGTATCACCAGTAACACCTAAATCACCTTTAATAGTAGTATTTAAATCAACAGTTAAATTACCAGATAACATAGAGTCACCAGCAACAGAAAGATCACTTTCTAAAGTTACATCACCACCAATAACTGCAGTACCAGTAACACCTAAAGCACCTTTAACAGTCATATCAGCCTTAGCCAATACATTACCAGTAACATCAAGAATATCAGATAATACAGTTGCACCAGTAACACCTAAAGCACCTTTAATAACAGTATCAAGTTTAACAGTTAAAGTACCATCAATATTAGTATTACCAGTAACACCTAAATTACCAACAATATTAGTATTACCAGTAACTCCTAAGTCACCCATTATATTAGCATCAGACTTGACTAACATATCACCAGCAACTTCAGCATTACCAGTAACACCAAAATCACCTATTATAGTAGCATTACCAGTAACACCTAAATCACCTTTAACAGTAGTATTTAAATCAACAATTAAATTACTATGGAATTCAACATCACCACTTACACTTAAAGTACTATTTAATGTAGTACTACCATTAATAATAGCATTTCCAGTAACACCTAAAGAACCTTGCACACCAACATTAGATTGAGCAGTAACATCACCATTAATATTTAATGTACCAATAAGGTTAGTATTACCAGTAACACCTAAATTACCATTAAGATAACTATTACCAGTAACACCCAAATCACCTGCAATTGAAAGATTAGATTCAGCAAGAACATTACCACCAATAGTAGCAGAACTACTAACATCTAAAGTACCTCCAATAACAGCATTTCCAAGAGCATCAATAGAACCATCAACAGTAACAGAACCATCACAATTAATATCATTACCGAAATTAGCAACTCCAGTTACTCCAAAAGTACCAGCAATAAGGACATCACCAGAAACTCCTAAATTATTTTGTAAAGTAACAGCACCACCAATTTGAGCGGTACCACTAAGACCCATATTACCATTAATAGTAGTATTAGAACCAATAGAAACATTACCAGAAACACTAACATCATTAGCAAATGAAGCAGCACCAGTAACACCTAAAGTACCATTAAGATAAGAATTAGCAGTGACACTTAAATCACCAATAATATTAGCATTACCAGTAACACCTAAAGAGCCTTGAACATCAAGATCAGATTTAACTAACATATCACCACCAATTTCAGCAGAACCAGTAACACCTAAAGTACCACCAACCATAGTATCACCAGTTTGTGCATCAACAGTAAATTTATCATTAACACTAAAATCACCACCAATAGTTAAACCACCAGCAAGATTAGTTTCACCATGAACAGTGAGATCACCAGTAATACCTACATTATCAGCAATACCTAAATTACCAGATAAATAAGTATCAGTAGCAGTAACTTCTAATACATTATCATATCTATTTTGAAGTTTAACACCATTAGCATAATTTAAAGAGTTATTTTCATAATCAAATGCAAAATAAGATTGTTCATTAGTTAAACCATTATTATCAGTAACTGTTTTAGCAAAGTAAAGAGTATCAGATCCAGAATTACCAGAACCACACAATATGGATTTACTTGAATCAACACCATTAGAATTAGTGAAATGGAATTTAGTACCATACATACCATTATATAAATTTTGATTAATACTACCAAATACAGCACCTTTTGATACAAAAGTAATAGTATCACTAGGAGATTGAGAACTATCAAAAGTTAAAATAAACATATCAAGCATTTGCATTTTAAGATCAGCAGGAGACCAATCGAATTGAGGAATTGAACCATTATTAACATCATTTAATACACATGAAGCAATAATATTAACAACTGAACTATTAGCAGATGAACTGGTAATAAAAAATTTATCATCAACCTTAACGGGTTCTTTGTTGAAAACTTGTAATCTTGGAAGACCATTATTTAATTCAGTATCTTGAGCGATACCTTCTAAACTTTGAGTAATACCAGTAAATGATGTAGGAGTAACATCAGTATAAGTAATTTCACTTAATAAATACATCTTAGATGATAATTTAATATTTGAATTAATATTACTTGAAAAAGTTAATAAATAAATACCAGCACCTTGTGATGCATCTAAAGCAGGTGCAACACTTAATTTACCAACAACAAATACATTTGAACCATTATCTTCAGCTGCAATATAACTATTAGAACTGAATTTAGAAGCATCAAATGAACCATTAACTTGAACGAATATTTCAGTATTTGCATTATTGGGTAATTGAGCACTGTGTAAAGTACCAAAAGAGGTTGCATTACTAACTAATAAAGTACCTTCTAAAGGAAAACCACTAGTACTAGATACAGGAAGTACTTTTGAAGTAGCAGTACCTACAAAAGAAGCATCAACAGAAGCACCAACACGGAATTTATAATCAGAAACTAAATTAAATGAATCAGTATTTAATCCAGACATTAAATTAAATAATATTGAAGTATTATTAACGGAAAGGTTAGATACAATATTACTATTTGGTAAAATAGTAACTGGAAATAAATTAGTACCACTTCCAGCTGGATATATATGATTATAATCAGTTACAATACCACTTGATCTAGTACCTTCAATACCTTCTAAATAAATAGAATTACTTGCTAAAGAATTATTGAGCATTAATGTTGTATCAGTATTATCAATTTTAATTAATGCTTTACCTTTATCATCAACTATTTGTTCCATAGATTTAATACCAACAGCATTACCTAAACCAACAGATAATAATGGAGAATCTGTAACCATTTCAAAAGTATTGGCAATAGTACGATTACCTTTAATGACTAAATCATTTTGGACGACAACTGTACCATCATTTTGAACTGTTAAATAAGGAACACTTAAATCAGTACCTTTACCGATAACATAATCTGCAGTACTATTTCTAAAACCAGTAGTCATTGAATATTGCATTTGACCTGAACTGGAAGAATAGATATCGACAAGATCTTGGTTATCTAACTTTTTTGCTTTTCTTAATGAAAGAAAGTCGGACATTTTTATACTTTATATTAATATTTTAAATTATTTATTCGAAAAAAATAATTTTATATTTTTTACGCAGTTTAATATATTTTAACATATTATAAATTACATATTATAAATTACATATTATAAATTACATATTATAAAATACATATTATAAATTACATATTATAAATTACATATTATAAAATACATATTATAAATTACATATTATAAATTACATATTATAAATTACATATTATAAATTACATATTA
>JACCEC013109952.1_pt1 | contig 15687 bp, 13 predicted proteins | sample 7450121 | NCBI WGS metagenome assembly JACCEC01 (sample SAMN15323455, study PRJNA562643) | freshwater metagenome | isolation source: river surface water | place: USA:Blue River Watershed | collected 2017-08-18 | reverse complement strand
GAACTGCGTGGTATCACACCACAAGAATACGCAGCGCTCTATGCGATGGCACGTAAACTCTGTAACGAAGGCGATTTTCAAAATGCGCTGGTGATCGGCTTGCAACTTGTGTTCAACTCACCGGGCAATGTCAAATACGCGTTCCTGACGGGCTCCTGCCTGCATCGCACGGGACAGATAGAGGCAGCGGCCATCATGTATGCATGCGCGCTCGAAATCGATGATCAGCATGCTGCAGCAGCCTTCCGGCTCGGCGAGTGTCTTCTCGCATTAGACAAAAGGTCTGAAGCGCGAACAATGTTTGAAAAATCGTTAGATCTGTCGCGTAGTGATTTTTCTCGTCGTGAACTGCTACTGATAGCAGAGCAAGCGCTGGATGAACTTTCTTAGCGATCGCATTTACCACGGTGATAATTGCTTATTTCTCGTACAAGACACCGCAGTAAAAAATGTTTAGCCGAATCAAGGTGGCTAATTTCCCAAATAAAGCCATACTTTCTAGTCACTATCTGCATCACGTATAACAGCAAGGCACTCTATGTTTCGCCAACGGATTATTGGGGCTTTTCATTCAAGGAACTGCTCACACATCAAGGTTACCGATTCAAGTCTTATTTACTCTCAGTAAATGACATCCGTCAAATAGTCGACTAAAAGGAAATATTTTATGGCTACTGCGAATGCCTCAAGAATAATCTTGACCCACACATTGAATCCTGTCATCAATGGCGCCGACAATGAAGCCGTCGCCCACAGACCTGAGCAAGCACCCAGAGATTCCTGGGAAATCGGTGCCGATCATGACGACGAGGTTGCCATTTCAATTGACATGACCAGCATTTCTGAGCAAGAAGATGAAGCAAGCAATGCAGCCAACGCTATCTCGGCTATGGCTAACATGCTACGGCCAATACAGGCGCCCATGGCCGGCCCTGCACCCGGTCCTGTAGCAGGACTCGCGGTACCAGCGGCAGCCCAACAAGAAAATTGCTCAGATACGAAATTTTTTCTAGCGATCGTAAGTACGGTTGGGTTAGCCGTTGGTACTGTGTTAACTTTTGCTTCCGCCGGTGAAGATCACTCAAAGCAGCATAGTCCTCGGGTTAGTACCGATTTAATGATTGCTGCAATTACGATCGGCACAACAGGGGCTTTGGCTGGGATATGCCTTGTTGAACCTCACATTTTCAGTGCGATAGAGTCTCTAGTCGATAGATGGCGTAACTAATACATTTCTAACATCAGCGATATCACTCCTACCAAAGTCCAGCTCTAATAAGGCAGCCGGACTCCACATCAAGGCTGCTGGTTCCTCATCCAGTCCGCCGTACCAAAAAACGCACTTAACAGCAGATCCTGCTTCTCCTCCGGATACCCCAGCTCACGCATCGCCAGCAGCATGCAGGTCAGCCACTGGTCACGCTCGGCAGTCCCTATAGCGAAAGGCAAATGTCGGGCCCGAAGGAAAGGATGGCCATGTACCGGCGTGTACAGATCCGGGCCGCCTGACCAGCCAGACAGAAACAGATACAACTTATCGCGCGAGCCTTCGAGCGATGGCGGATGCATCGCTCGCAGCACGGCGAAATCCGCCTCCAAGTCCATCAGATCATAAAAGCGATCGACAAGCTCACGTAGCTTGTCATTTCCGCCGATCAGCTCATACAGCGTGTGCTGTTGCTTTTCATTTTCAGATTCTTGCATCAGATTTTTCGCGATGGTCAGTCACCCTTTGCATGATAGCGGATCTGGGCATCACGTTTGATGGAAGCCAAGGGGACGGCACTTATAAAAATCACAAGCTGTCCAAACCTTGCTATTCAGCGATGAGAACGAGCAACTCCCATGGGGTCATCTCTCAATACTGAATCATTCACGCGCTCACGCTCAGGACACCATCCACACCCGATGTACGATCTGATCGAAAGACATTCGCCCGAACTGGATTACGTCGTGCGTGCGATGGACGTGCTGATCATCTTCAGTAGCGGCACGCTGGCGGCGATGCTGCGATTTTCAATGTCGCCGGAGCAGCTCGCGTCTGTGCATCAGGTGGTGCTCTATGCATGTTGCGCGATGGCTTTTCTAGTGCTTCCGCAGTTTGATCTGTATTCTTCCTGGCGTGGCCGATCACTGCTGCTTATGGCGAGTAATGCCAGTCTGGCGATGCTGTTCATTGTCGGCACCGGGATCATGCTCAGTTTTCTGCTGCGTCAGATCGATGATCTGTCCCGGCTGTGGGTCGTGATCTGGTACCTGCTATCGGTCTGCGGTTTGCTGGGTGCTCGCATGCTGTTGTACGCCAGCTTGTCAGGCTTGCGGGAACTGGGCTTCAATCACAAGCGCGTGATTATTGTTGGGTATGGTGCCACCGGCCGCGAGATGCATCGCCGGGCGCGCCAGCAGCATTGGACTGGCTACAGTGTGCGTGCCGTCCATGATGCCGCGCAGACGGATCCGCCAGGTCCGGGTATTGAACTGCTAGGTGATCTGCAGCAGCTACCGCAGGCTATCCTGAAACATCAGGCGAACGAAGTATGGATCACACTGCCCTTGTCTGAATCTTCGTGCCTGCAGCAGCTGCAATACTTGCTACGTAACAGTCTGGTAGATATTCGCTGGGTTCCCGATACAGCGGCCATGAGCATACTCAGCCAGCGTACTGTGGAGTTTCTCGGTCTGCCAGTCGTTGAACTGAACCGTCCGGCGAACACTGGCCTGAAAGGGCTGGCCAAAGAAATCTTTGATCGCCTGTTCGCGCTATCGGCATTGACCGCACTGGCACCGCTACTCCTGACGCTGGCCGTGCTGATCAAACTATCTTCAACCGGCCCCGTTCTGTTTAGTCAGCCTCGACTCGGCCTTAACGGGCGCATCTTCCAAGTGTATAAATTCCGCAGCATGAAGCTGCATGATGAGCGGGACAACCAAGTTACTCAGGCCACGCGCGAGGATGTTCGGATCACTCCGATAGGTCGCTTTATACGGCGCACCAGCCTGGATGAACTGCCGCAGTTCTTCAATGTGCTGCTCGGTGACATGTCAGTCGTCGGACCACGTCCGCATGCACTTTCTCACAATGATTTGTACAAGGACAAGCTGGTGATGTACATGCAGCGCCATCGCGTCAAGCCGGGCATCACCGGATGGGCGCAGATTCATGGCTTCCGCGGCGAGACGGACACCGAAGAAAAAATGGCGCGCCGCGTAGCCTATGACCTGCACTACATACAGCACTGGTCTTTCTGGATGGATCTGAAGATCATCCTCTGGACCGCTTTCAAGGGATGGACACATACGAATGCCTATTGAGTCGGTACGGCCTCCGCCCGCCACGCTGGACCGCGGCCTGCTGCCGGAAGCCGTACTCCGGAGTGTTGTCGCCCATGCGCCGCTGGTCGCCATTGATCTTGTCGTGCAAGACCGCCAGCGCCGCCTGCTGCTCGGCTGGCGGAGAAACCCGCCGGCACGCGGCTACTGGTTCGTGCCGGGAGGACGCGTACGCAAAGATGAGACGCTCGCAAACGCGTTCGAGCGAATCACCGAAACAGAACTGGGCGAAGCATTTCAACTTGAGCAAAGCATTTTCATGGGCGTGTACCAGCATTTTTATTCCGATAATTTTTGCGGTGAGTCGCGCTCGCCCACGCACTACATCACACTCGCCCACAAACTGCGGGCGAGCGATACTCCCCCACCGCTGCCGCAGAATCAGCATAGCCGCTACCGCTGGGCCAGCCGGACCGATATCGAAAGCGATCTGCTCGTGCACCCTTATGCGCGCGCCTATTTCCGGAGCTGAGGCATGAGCTCATCCTGCCAGCTGCCTGTCGTGCCGGTCATTCTGTGTGGGGGATCGGGCACGCGTTTATGGCCGTTGTCTCGTCAGAGTTTCCCCAAACAATTTCTGACCCTGAGCGGCGAATCCAGCCTTCTGCAGGCGACCGTGCGGCGATGCGCCGGTATCACAAAACATCCACCGTTACTGCTGACTCAGGAGGCGTCACGCTTCATCGTCGCACAGCAGCTGAGCGATATTGGGCTGAGCGACTTCACACTGATGCTCGAACCCATGCAGCGTGGAACCGCCCCAGCGTTGGTCTGCGCTGCGCTTTATCTCAAAGAGCAGTTCGGCGACGCTCTGATGCTCGCATTACCATCGGACCATCTGCTGACAGATATGGATGAATTCGTTGATGCCGCGAGACTCGCCATCGAGGCAGCGCATCGCGGCTGGCTGATGACCTTCGGCATACGGCCTGACGCACCCGAAACAGGCTATGGCTATCTGCGTACCGGGCAGAAGCTTGAGGACCGACTGATCCGGCTGTCAGCCTTCATCGAAAAACCTGACCGCGAGCGGGCAGAACACTACCTTGCCAGCGGCGATTATTACTGGAACAGCGGCATGTTCATATTCCGCTGCAGCCAGCTACTGGAAGAGATCGCCGCCTGCCAGCCATTCATGCGCGAAGCGTGTGAGATGGCTGTCGCACGTGCCCGGCGCGACCAGGATTTTCTGAGGCTGGATCAGGATACCTATGCAAGCAACCCTGAGCTGTCCATCGATCATGCGCTGATGGAGCACACTACGTCGGCAGCGATGGTGCCAATCGAGGCTGGCTGGTCGGATATCGGGTCCTGGTCCTCAGTATGGGATACCTGCGAGAAAGACGCGCAAGAAAATGCGACCTCGGGTGACGTGCTGCTTGATCGTTGCGAAAGCTGCCTCATCCTCGGAGGAGATAGGCTGATTGCTGCGGTCGGCCTGACCGATGTAGTGATCGTTGACACACCTGATGCCTTGCTGGTGATGAATCGCCAGCATGCGCAAGAGACTCGCCGTATCGTCGCGCGCCTGCAGGCTGCCGGCCGTAGTGAAGCTGCCGATCATCGCTGCGTGCACAGACCCTGGGGGGAGTATGACGCGATCGGACGCGGTGACCGCTTTCAGGTCAAGCGTATCACGGTCAAACCAGGGGCTCGTCTGTCATTGCAGATGCACCATCACCGGGCCGAGCACTGGATCGTCGTTTCGGGCACAGCGCGTGTCACTCGTGGCGAAGAGAGCTTCTTGCTAAGCGAAAACCAGAGTACTTACATCGAGGTCGGGGCGATTCACTCAATGGAAAACCCCGGAAAGATTCCACTGGAGCTGATCGAGGTGCAGTCGGGAAGCTATCTGGGTGAAGACGACATCGTACGACTTAGTGACAGTTATGGAAGACGCTGATGCATCTGCGCAGAAAACCATTCATGACACTGATCAGTTTTTTCACTTTGATGGTGATCATCGGTGCGATACCTGGTGAAGCGAATGCGCTGTCAGCACGCTTCGGCGACAAGAGCTTGCACGTCGTCGCCTACGCATTCATCAGCCTACTGGCCAACCGCTCATTGACAGGCACTGACGGCACACGCAGTGTGCGGGCGATAGCCAGTGTAATGCTGGTCGGCTCACTGGGGTTGCTGGACGAGAGCATCCAACGATTTCTGCCCTACCGCAATGCATCGCTACTCGACTGGTGTTTTGATATCGCTGCTGCGTTCGCTGTCACCTCATTATTCTGGTTGCGCGACCGTAGTCCTACCAGAACCACTCAACCTGAGACATCGCATGCGAAAAAAGATCAGCAAGGCCGTCTTTCCAGTTGCCGGGCTCGGCACGCGGTTTCTGCCAGCCACCAAGGCCAGTCCGAAAGAGATGCTGCCGGTGGTGGACAAACCGCTGATTCAGTATGCAGTGGAGGAAGCCATCGCGGCAGGGATCAGCGAAATGATCTTCATCACGGGGCGTAACAAGCGAGCGATCGAGGATCATTTCGACAAAGCCTATGAACTCGAGGCGGAACTCACCGCACGTCACAAGAGCGAATTACTCGCGCAGATCGGGCAGATCAAGCCAGACCATGTGCAGTGCTTCTATGTCCGTCAGGCCGAGGCACTGGGTCTGGGGCATGCAGTACTTTGCGCCGAGCGTCTGGTGCAGGATGAGCCTTTCGCGGTGATTCTGGCTGATGATATGCTGCATGCCAAGGTGCCGGTGATGCGTCAGATGACAGAGATGCACGGTCACTACGGATGCAGCATCATTGGCGTTGAAGCGATACAGCCCGAGCAAAGCACCGCTTATGGCGTGATACGCGGCACACCGGTCGCCGATCGCATACTCAAGCTGGACGGAATCGTCGAAAAACCATCGCTCGGTCGTGCGCCCTCGAACATGGGCGTCGTCGGTCGCTACATACTGACACCATCGATCTTCCGCCATCTACACGCATTGAAGCCCGGCGCCGGCGGTGAGCTGCAGCTGACTGACGCCATCGCTCAGTTGATGGCCAGTGAGGCCGTGCTTTCTTATGAGTTTGAAGGCAAGCGCTATGACTGTGGCACCAAGCAAGGCTATCTGCAAGCGACCGTAGAGTTCGCGCTCCGCCACCCTGAAGTCGCTGATGAATTTCAGCGTTTCCTGTATTCGCTGCCCGCACGAGACAGCACGCCCACCACTGATCAACAGCCATGCCAAAAGCATGGCAGCGAGGCAGCGGCGCTCGGATAATGAACGATTCCATCCTCGTGACAGGTGCCACCGGCTATATCGGTTCGCATACCTGCGTCTGTCTGCTCAAGGCGGGATGGCGGGTGATCGCTATCGACAATCTGTGCAACAGCTCACCGCGCGCGGTGCTGCGTGTTCAGGAAATCTGCGGTCGCCCGATGCCTTTCCATCCGCTCGATGTGCGCGATCATGCTGGTCTGTCACGGTTGCTGCAACAGGAAAATATCAGCGCTGTCATTCACTTCGCTGGTTTAAAGGCTGTCAGCGATTCAGTTAGCAGGCCACTAGATTATTTCGACAATAACGTGTCAGGCACCATAACGCTGCTGCGCGCTCTGCACCAGCAGGGTGTGCGCAAGCTGGTGTTCAGCTCCTCCGCCACCGTGTATGGCGAGCCCGCTGAGGTTCCTGTCAACGAGACCGCTGCATTGTCGGCGACCAATCCCTACGGACGAACCAAGCTGATCGTCGAACAAATGCTGGGAGATTTGTGCAACTCCGATCCAGAGTGGCGGATCGCAATGCTGCGTTACTTCAACCCGGTGGGCGCGCACGAGAGTGGGCAGTTGGGTGAAGACCCGCGCGGCATTCCCAATAATCTGATGCCCTATATCGCTCAGGTTGCCGTGGGCCGCCTGCCCTTTGTTCGTGTATTCGGCAACGACTATCCAACACCGGACGGTACTGGTATTCGAGACTACATTCATGTGATGGATCTGGCCCGCGGACATATCGCAGCACTCGAGCGCTTGTTCTCGCGACCCGGCAGTTTCACTGTCAACCTCGGCACCGGTCAGGGTGTGAGCGTTCTGGAAGCAGTCGCCGCATTCGAAAAAGCCTGCGGCAAGCGTCTGCCCGTGCGCATCGGTCCACGCCGTCCCGGCGATATCGCCGCCTGTTATGCATCAGCTCAAAGCGCCAGAGAACTGATGGGCTGGGAGGCGGAACGCAGCCTGGAGCAGATGTGCGCCGATCACTGGCGCTGGCAGCGCGAGAACCCCGAGGGCTATTGAGCTCAGCATCATGCGCTGATATCTACCCGCGCCGCAGATGACACAACACAAGTCGCAGCGGCAGCGGATGCCGACAATGACAGTCTGATTCTCTTCCCGGATAAAGATGAACCACGCTACCAAGGCGAGTACCGAAGGACGTATCGCATTGATTACAGGTGTCACCGGTCAGGATGGCGCCTACCTCTCCGAACTGTTGCTCGGTAAGGGCTATCAGGTACATGGCATCAAACGCCGCAGCTCATTGCTGAACACCTCGCGTATCGATCATCTGTATCAGGATCCTCATGAATCGCGACGCCGATTCATTTTGCATCACGGTGACATGACTGATACGGCATCGCTGATTCGGGTAATGCAGCAGGTCAAACCCGACGAGGTGTACAACCTGGCTGCGCAGAGTCACGTGGCAGTCAGTTTCGAGGAGCCTGAATACACCGCAAATTCCGATGGCATCGGTACGCTCCGGCTGCTGGAAGCAATACGCATCCTCGGACTGGAAAAGACGACCCGCTTTTATCAGGCGTCGACCTCTGAACTTTATGGCAAGGTGCAAGAGATGCCGCAGAGTGAGACCACGCCGTTTTACCCGCGCAGTCCTTATGCCGCCGCCAAACTGTATGCCTACTGGATCACGGTGAATTATCGCGAGGCCTATGGCATGTACGCCTGCAACGGTATCTTGTTCAATCATGAGTCGCCGCTGCGTGGCGAGACTTTCGTGACCCGAAAAATCACGCGTGGTCTGGCCCGTATCGCACTGGGACTTCAAGACTGTCTTTACCTCGGCAATCTTGACGCGCTGCGTGACTGGGGGCATGCGCGCGACTATGTCGAGATGCAATGGCTGATGCTGCAGCAGGCAGTCGCTGAGGACTTCGTGATCGCCACCGGTCGTCAGGCCAGCGTCCGCGAATTCGTTGACCGAGCTGCCGCAGCGCTGAGCATTTCGCTCGTCTGGAGTGGTGAAGGTCTCAGTGAAGTAGCGCGGGTCGATTCAGCGGGTGATGCAGCGAAAGTCAAGCCGGGCCAGGTCATCGTTCGTGTTGATCCGCGCTATTTCCGTCCTACGGAAGTCGAGACCCTGCTCGGCGATCCGCGCCGTGCCTGCGAACGTCTGGGCTGGTCGCCGCGCACCAGTCTGGCTGAACTGGTCAGTGAAATGGTACAGGCCGATCTGTCGGCGGCACGCAAGTATGCGCTGCTGAGAGAGAGTGGATTTACCGCATTCGCTCACCATGACGGCTTCTGACACTGCTTGATGCATCATGAACAGAACCTACGCTGAAAGAGTATTTATTGCTGGCCACCGCGGCATGGTCGGCTCTGCGATTGTGCGTCATCTGAGGTCGCTGAACCCGACTCGGAAACTGCAACTGGTTCTGCGCTCGCATGATGAACTGGATCTGACAGATGCAGCGCAGGTAGAAGAATTTTTTTCCAGTCATGCGATTGATACCGTCTATCTGGCCGCCGCGCGGGTGGGTGGCATACAGGCGAACGATCTGCAACCTGCCGAGTTCATCCGGCAGAACCTGATGATAGAAACGAACGTGATTCATCAAGCATGGCGGTACCGGGTGCAGCGATTGCTGTTTCTTGGTTCCTCGTGCATCTACCCCAGGCTGGCGCCACAACCGATCGTCGAAACGTCGCTGCTCAACGGACCGCTGGAGCCAACCAACGAACCCTATGCGGTGGCCAAGATCGCTGGCATCAAACTATGTGAGAGCTACAACCGGCAATACGGTACCGACTATCGTTGCCTGATGCCAACCAACCTCTACGGTCCGGGTGACAACTTCAATCTGGAAAGCAGCCATGTACTGCCTGCGCTGCTCAGGAAAATACATGACGCGTACCAGTCCAATGCACGAGAGGTCGTGGTGTGGGGTAGCGGCCAGCCATTGCGTGAATTCCTGCATGTAGACGATCTGGCATCGGCCTGCATTCATCTGATGCAGCTGGATCGTGAGTCGCTGCAGACCCTGGTCTCACCACAATGCTCGCACCTGAATGTTGGCAGCGGCGAAGAGATCAGTATTGCCGATCTTGCGCGGCTGATCGCGAGCATTATCGGCTTTCAGGGCCAGCTGCGCTTTGACACCAGCAAACCCGATGGCACACCGCGCAAGCTGCTGGATTCCGGCAAGCTCAGAAGTCTCGGCTGGGCGCCGGTAATCAGTCTGCGGGAAGGCATCCTGCGCACCTATCGTCACTTACTGGCAGCGAGTGCAGCTGCACATGCCGAGCAGGCCTACCGTGGCCTTTCCGAACAACCCGGGTTGCGCTACTGAGCATCGTCCATGGACATGAATGTCACCACCGATGTCGTGCTCGTGCTGCTCGCTTGTCTGCTGGCCATGCCACTCGTACTCGGCGCTTGCCTGCGTCATCCTTCAATGACAACGCTGACGCTGATCGCAATCTTGTGTGTGTTTTCATCGTCGACCTGGGGCCAGCTTCAGGAAGAAAACACGATCTATTCGCGGGGCACCGGAATATTCTATTTTTCCCTTCTTAACCTGCTGCTGTGGCTGGCAGCGACGGCGGCCTTTCTGCATCGTATGCATCATTCACATCAGGAACTTCACCGCCATCAAGCAGCCAGAAAACCAACTCCCTTTCCAGCAGCATTGGCATCGTTCACCTTCCTGATGCTCGCGCATGTCGTGCTCGGCCTCACGGCTGGCAAAGCGCTTCTGCAGATACTCGGTTACACGGGCCTGATCAACGTGATCAATCTGCTACTGTTCAGCTGGTTGGTGACTCAAACGCTGGCTGATGCACGATCACAGCAGTGGCTGATGCGCGTGCTTCTCGCACTTGCGGCCGTGCGCGCCACGTTCGGTCTGGTGCGCTATCAGTGGTTTGGTGGTGACAATGCAAATCCGTATCGAAATTTCGAAAGCCTCGACATACGGCTCGTCTATTTCGATATCTGCGACAACTACATTGCGGCACTGGCGGCATTTGTGATTGCATGGCTGCTGCTGATGCCACAGGTGCGGCTCTCCCTGCCCCGGCGTGCACTGCTTCTGCTGTGGCTGACACTGGAAATCGCCACCGTCGCCCTGTCATTTCGTCGCTCGTCACTGATCGGTCTGGCATTGATGTCACTGGTCTTGTTCTGGCAACTGCCCTGGCGCCGGCGTCTGTGGCTGGCCGCGGCTGGTTCACTGGGAATGATCGCCGCGTCAGCAACGCTGCTCAAAGAGCGACTGCAATTCAGTACCATGGGCTCCGGCGGATTTCTTTCCTCGCTGCTATACGACGTCGGCCCCGCACGATCAACGGAAGTCAGTCGCTTCTATGAACTGGAAGCAGCTGCAAGAAGCCTTGAAGGTAACTGGCTGTTCGGGCTTGGCAGCTGGGGGAGCTTCTATGGCAATGAAGAGATTCTCGACTATCACTTTGGCAAATTTGATTTTGTGCACAGCGGCTTTGGTCATCTCGCGCTGAAGTCCGGGCTGACCGGTTTGGTGATGTTCATCGCGCTGCTCGCTGCTGTCGTCATCCATTACGGCAGACAGCGACGCTACTGGCGCGGGCATGAGGCGCTGCTAGCCGATATGGCGATGGCAGGTCTTTTATTCTGGATGCCAACGCTGCTGATAGGCACACCAGTGATCGAGTTTCGCACGATGCTGCTGCTGGGACTTACTCTCGCCCTGCCCTACCTGTGCATTCCGCGCAGACCCACACTCATCTCGCCCTTTGCTGTCTCAGCATCAGCACGGAGCCTTCATGTTGCTGCGTAATTCGCTCTGGCACCTGAGCGGCTCCGCGATACCTGCACTGGTTGCGCTCGCGACGGTTCCCTTGTTGATCAGGGGCGTAGGTCTTGAGGGCTTTGGCATCATTACCCTCGTTACCTCGGTGGTGGGTTATTTCGGTATCGTCGACCTGAATCTATCTTCGGGTTCGATACGCTACCTGTCACAATTCCATGCCAGCGCAGAAGATGAAAACTTCCGCGAGACCTTCTGGTTTGGCCTGATGTTTTATACAGCCATCGGACTGCTCGGCGGTGCACTGCTGGCTGTGCTGGCCACGACGCTGCTGGAACGGTTTTTCGAAGTCAGCAAGGCATTGCAGGATGATGCCTTGCTTGCACTACGTATCGCCGCGCTGGGATTTGCACTGACCCAGATACAGAACTATCTGCTGGTAGTTCCGCAGGCCATACAACGGTATGACCGTTCGGCGCAGGGTGAGGCATTTTTTGGTGTGCTCGTCAATGTGCTGTCTGCTGCTGTTGCTATGGCTGGCGGGGGTATTGCCGGCGTGATCGCGGCGCGCGTTGCCGTGTCGGTGGTTAACACCCTCTGGCTTGTCTGGCTGCTGCGTAATCTGCACCTGCCACTGCAGCCACGCTGGCCAGGCACCGGTATACGGAAAGCGCTAACCAGCTTCTCTGCCTACGCGTATCTGTCAAGACTGGCCTCGATGCTGCATCAGCACGCCGACAAGCTGATCATCGGCGCGCTGGCCGGTCCGGTGGCACTCGCTTTCTATGCCGTGCCTAACCAGCTGGCCAGTCGGGTGCTTGGACTGACTTACCGTCTGGGCAGCGTGATTTACCCGCGCGTATCCGCACTGGCAGCCACCGGTCAGCGTGAGCCGCTGCGGTTGCTGTATCTGGACGCGACGCGCTGGCTGAGTTATCTCAATCTTGCGGTGCTGGGTGTCATTGCGCTCACCGGAGAAGAGTTCTTGCGGCGCTGGGTAGGACCGGCGTTCGTCAGTCAAGGCTACCCCGTCTTGCTGCTGGTGACACTGGGATTATTGCTGGATTCTCTGACGAATATTCCTTCGCTGGTGAATGACGGTCTTGGACATCCACGCCTGACCGGTCGCTTTGCGCTGGCGCGCGGACTGGTCGGTGTGCCGCTCGTCTGTGCGGGTACGCAACTGGGCGGCATCGTTGGCGCTGCAGCGGCACACCTGATTGCCTCAGCCTGCATGGGTGCGCTGTTTCTCGTTTATGTGCATGGCCGCAGCGTTCCTGTGACACTCACAGACACTTGGCGATCCGCGTGGCTCCCCGCATTCAGTATTGGGATCGCGGCGCTGCTGATGACGCTACCACTCCGTTGGCTGCTGCCACCCGGAGTCCCCGGGCTGCTGACGATGGCGTGCACTGCAACGCTGGTGCTCTTCGGATTCGCGCTGACGCTGCTGGTCAACGAGAGCGAGCGCGAGACCTTGCGCAGTATGGCGCGACGGCTGCTGGCAGGAGCTTACTGAGGTGCGCATCCTGATGGTCAGCGAAGATCTGCCGACGCCCGGCATGGGCGGCCTTGCGCGGCATGTGCTGGCGCTAATGCGCGCGCTGACCGAGATGGGTCATCAGGTCGATTTGATGGGCAATGATGATTATCCCCCCGGGCTGTCAGACGAGCTTCACACGTTCAATGGAAAATTTTTCCCGGAACTGCATGGCCAGTTCGATGGATGGAAAGAGATGAAACTGGGTGTGTTCATGCCGCCCAAACGCAGCCTGATCGCCCGACGTTTTGCGCGTGCGATACGGCGGCGTGCAGATCACTACGACGTGATTCATTATCACGGCCACCTACCCAATGTCGCTCGTTACCTTCCCGCTGACTTGAACTTCATTCAGACCCGGCATGACCAGGGTAGCGACTGCCTGATTCACACCCGTTTTGCGCGCGGACGAATATGCGAAAGCACAGACCCTGAGGATTGTGCAGGATGCCGGCACTGGCGGCCCAATCCAGTACAGCGGAAAGTCTCAGCGATGGCTGCACAGCGCTTTCGTCAAGAAGTGAAGCAGGGATTCCTTCGCCATAAGACCGTTTTTGTATCCAACTTCTTGCAGCGCAATCTGCGGCGAAGTCTGGGGCCAGGTGACTGGGGAGTGACGGTGCACAATTTCATCGATGCGCGAGCGTTGCTGGCAGCGCGCGAATCGGTCACTCCTCCCGCAAGCGCCGGGCCGCTTCAGGTTTTTGTCGCGGCCAAACTGTACCCGGCCAAAGGCGTTGGCAGTCTGCTGGAGGCGCTGGATGCGCTGCATGCGTACGAGCAGCTGGACCTGAGCGTTGCCGGTGATGGCAGCGATGAATTCACATTGCGGGAACGCTATCCATGGGTAAATTTTCTGGGATGGCAAAGCGGGGAGCAAACACTGCGAAGAACCGCCTGCGCGCATGCGATCGTGGTGCCTTCCGTATGCGAGGAAGCCTGCGCATCGACCGTACTGGAAGCGCTCACGCTCGGCAAGACTGTCTTTGCGCTGCGGCTGGGCGGAACGCCGGAACTTGCTGACTATGCGAACGCGCCACATCAGCTTCAATTGTTTGATGACATGCAGTCGCTCGCTAGTGCATTGCTTTCATTTGATTCGCGCTCGGATATTCCAGTGCTGCCATCAAAGGCTGCCGATGCCAGACAGGCTGCGCAACGCTTGCTGTACCTGTACAAGCTTCCGCCAGGACCGCTGAGATCAGCCACAGTCCTGACAGGAGGTCAGATCGCTACCGCATGAGCTCGCCACTTTTTTCCATCATCACCTGCACGAAGGACAGCGCAGGCTGGATTGATGAATCCATACGCTCAGTACTTTGCCAGCGCGATGTCAGCATCGATTATGTGTTCGTGGATGGTGACTCCACTGACGGCACATTGCAAAAGATCAGTGCAATACCTCGTGACATCACGCTGATCCAGAATCGATGCCATGGTATCAGCGATGCGATGAATGCCGGTATCGACGCTGCGCGCGGAGAAATCATCGCGCATCTGCATTCCGACGACTATTACCTTGATCCCTATGTACTGAGACGAGTCGCTCGCGGTTTCGAATCCAGCAGCTGCCGCTGGTTGTTCGGCCGCACGGCGCGCGCGCTCGACGGGCAACTGCTTGCCGAGAATTACGCTGCACCACGCTATAGCCGCCGGCGACTGCTGAACGGGAATTTCATTCCACATCCTGCCACCTTTGTCAGCCGCACTCTGCTGAAGGAGACCGGCGGGTTCGACACACGGCTGCGCTATGCGATGGACTATGACCTTTGGCTGAGGCTCTCCGTCATCGCTGATCCGCTTCAGCTAGACACCGCACTGACTGCATTCAGGGAACATCCGGGCAGCCTGTCGACACGCGACCGCATTGCAGCCATGGAGGAAGACCTCGCAGTCAGACTGGCGCACACCGGGAACAGGTCACTTCAGCGATGGATGCATCATGTACGATTTTTTGTACGACGACGACGCGCGCTCAGACAAATCAGAAACAGCCTTATCCGCAGCCCCACCCACAGCAGGAGTCTGAAGAATGCGTGAAATCTCGTTGATACTGGCGACTGTAGGACGTACCACCGAGCTGAACCGCTTGTTCGATTCACTCGCTGCGCAGACTTTTCATGACTTCGATATCATCGTCGTTGACCAGAATACAGATGACAGACTGCTCCCCGTGCTGCAGCGCGCGCAATGCCTCGGACTGATGCTGCGGCGACTCCGGCACCGGCCACCGAATCTTGCGCTGGCCAGAAATGCGGGCATCGCTGCTGCCACCGGTCGCTGGCTGGGCTTCCCCGACGATGACTGCTGGTACGAGCCCGACATGCTTTCGCGCATCATGCTTCGCAGTCGCCGCAATGATTGTCCGCAGGGCGTGATTTGCCAATGGGTCGAACAGGATGCGCCGCAGCCTCCCGGATTGCTGAGCTGGGAACGTTCCTCGCGCTTTCGCGATTTTCCAGTAGCGTCGATCACGTTGTTTTTCGAGCGCGCACTGGTGCAGCAGGTCGGTGGCTTCGACGGACGACTCGGTGTGGGGCAGTGGTTCGGTGCCGGTGAAGAGACCGACCTGATGCTGCGCGTGCTACGCACCGGTGCGACCGTTGCCCATGAACCGGGTGCACGAGTTCATCATCGCGTCGATCCCCCCGCCACATCGAAAAGCCGCATCGCGCGCCGCTCGGCTCTGCTGCGCGCGCGTGGCACAGGTGCCATGTATGCCAAACACCGTTTACCGCTGTGGGTGATCATGCGTGGACTGCTGTCACCGGTAATCAAACCCCTATGTAAAGGACGTCTGGGTGCGGATCTGATGCACGGGCTGACGGTGACTGCCGGCCGGCT
>JACCEC011233939.1_pt1 | contig 15689 bp, 12 predicted proteins | sample 7450121 | NCBI WGS metagenome assembly JACCEC01 (sample SAMN15323455, study PRJNA562643) | freshwater metagenome | isolation source: river surface water | place: USA:Blue River Watershed | collected 2017-08-18 | reverse complement strand
TCTTCACCTGTGAGTGAGAAACATTGTTTCCGAAGCTGGGCCCCTTGCCACAGATATCGCATGTTGATGCCACAGCGGTACTCCTTTGAAATTCGACTAGTTCCAATGGGAACAGGGCGTAAGGGTAGCGTGAAGGCGCCCCGAGATGCCAATTTGAGCCTGTGCGAGCAACTCTCATGGGAGGGTGGGCCGGTTTAAGGTGGATGCGAGAGAGAATGCTCGCGTGGCCACATTAGAGAACAAGGTTTCTACCGTTGTGGGTGACCGCACCGCCAAGGTTCTCAGCTCCGTCTTTGGAATAACAACCGTTGGCGATCTGATGCGCCACTATCCGCGCCGGTACATGGTTCGGGGTGAGTTATCAGATATCTCTGAACTGCGTGAAGGTGATGAGACCACCATTTTGGCGCAGATCTACTCCACAACAAATCGACCTTTGCGTGGCCGCAAGGGGAGCATTCTCGAGGTTGTTGTTACCGATGGAACCGACAAGTTATCACTGACATTTTTTAACCAAGCATGGCGTGAAAAGGATTTGAAGGTTGGGCGTCAAGGTTTGTTTGCAGGAAAAATAGGTGTCTTTAATAACAAAAAACAATTGGCACACCCTGATTATGAGTTGATTCCCGATGGCTCCGATGTTGATTCAGCGGTGGAAGGCTTTGCTGGAAAATTTCTGCCGGTGTATCCCGCCTCTTCCAAACTTCCATCCTGGAAAATCTCTCAATGTGCACAACTTGCAATAAGTGCCTTAGATGAGATCAATGATTTTCTTCCGGATTCAATACGTGAAAAACACAATTACCCAACCTTGCACCAAGCACTGGTGCAACTTCACCAACCAGCTGATTTAGATCATGCAGAGACTGCACGTGAAAGGTTAACCTTTGATGAGGCATTTCTCCTTCAATCCTTACTGGTAATGCGTAGAAATGAGTTAAAGAAACTCAATTCAACCTCAAGAAAAAGGATTGCTGGTGGCTTACTTGATACCTTTGATAAATCGCTCCCATTTGAGTTAACCGCAGGCCAAGTAGCGGTGTGCAAAGAGATCGAAAGTGATTTAGCCCAGCCTCACCCGATGCATCGCTTACTGCAAGGAGAGGTTGGCTCTGGAAAGACCATTGTTGCCTTACGCGCCATGCTTGCTGTTGTCGATAGTGGGGGACAAGCTGCAATGCTTGCTCCAACAGAAGTACTTGCCGCACAGCATCTGCGAACAATCCAACGACAACTAGGTACCCTGGCTCAAGGCGGAATGTTGGGTGGTTCAGATCAAGGCACGCAAATTACTTTGATTACGGGATCGCAATCTGCGCAAGCGCGAAGGGATGCACTTGCAAAGGCAGCAGATGGAACCGCAGGAATAGTAATTGGAACCCATGCACTATTGGGCGAATCGGTTGTATTCAAAGATTTAGGTTTAATTGTTGTAGATGAGCAACATAGATTTGGTGTTGAACAACGTGATGCATTGAAAGAGAAAGCGGTACTTCCGCCGCATTTGCTAGTGATGACTGCAACACCAATTCCACGTACCGTGGCTATGACTGTCTTTGGTGATTTAGATGTCTCCACACTTCGTGAACTTCCGCTAGGTCGTCAACCAATCACAACCCATGTTGTACCGGTTAAGGAAAAGCCGAATTACTTGCAGCGCGCCTGGGAGAGAATTCGTGAAGAGGTTTCGCAAGGCCATCAGGCCTACATCGTTGCTCCACGTATTTCTGCAGACCCAGATGCTGGTGCGGATGCAGATTTAGATTTCCTCTTTGGAGAAGAATCCGATGAAATTTCATCGGTAGAAGAGTTAGCTCCAATGTTGCACTCAGGTCCTCTACAAGGACTCAAAATTGCGGTATTGCACGGCCGACTACCTGCAGAGGAAAAAGAGGCCACCATGCAAGCCTTTTCACAAGGTGAGATCGATGTGCTGGTTTCAACAACTGTTATTGAAGTTGGCGTAGATGTTGCTAATGCAACAATCATGGTGATTATGGATGCCGACAGATTTGGTGTTTCCCAACTACACCAGTTAAGAGGACGTGTAGGTCGAGGAACATCACCAGGATTGTGTCTTTTGGTCTCACAATGCGAAGAGCTAACTCCGGCACGCGAGAGACTTAACGCAGTCGCCGGAACTCTCGATGGTTTTGAACTCTCACGAATCGACCTGGAGCAGCGACGCGAGGGAGATGTTTTAGGTAGAAATCAATCTGGAACTCAATCTCATCTTCGTCTATTGCGTGTTTTAAGGGATGAATCATTGATTGAACAAGCCCGCGATGATGCAGAGCAACTTATCGCTAAGGATAATGATTTGAGAGACTATCCTGCGCTTAGGAAAGAGCTCGCCCAGTTGCAGCGAGATCAAGCGGTCGATTATCTAGATAAGGGTTAGAACATTGAGAATTATTGCTGGTGTAGCGCGAGGTAGAACTTTAGGAGCGGTTGCTGGCGCAACCCGTCCAACTTCAGATCGTGCACGTGAAGGTTTATTCTCATCATTAACCTCTGAATTTGGAAGTTTTGAAGGGTTACATATCCTTGATCTTTTTGGTGGTTCAGGTGCAATTGCATTGGAATCTCTCTCTCGTGGTGCCACCCTTGTGCATGTTGTCGAAAAAGATGATGAGGCTCAAAGAACAATCGAAACAAATTATGAGCTTGTGAAGAAATCTAACCCCAGCGGAAAGTTACAATTATTCGGAATGAGTGCGGAAAGATTCTTGAAGGAGCTTCCGAAAACTAAGTATCACCTTGTGTACATCGACCCACCATATGATTTCAGTAATCAAGCGGTGGAAGATGTTTTATCTGCGTTAGATGATGGAGAGTTTTTAAGTAGCGATGCCTTCATTGCAGTTGAGCGCACAGCACGAGGGCCTCAATTTATTTGGCCCGATGCCTTCGCGCCTGTACGAGAGCGAAATTATGGGCAGGCGACCATTTATTACGGTAATTACCAGCCTTAAGAATGGATTACTTGGCTCCATCTTGCTAGCGTTTACGCCATGAAGCGCGCAGTCTGCCCAGGATCCTTTGATCCGATCACTTACGGGCATTTGGACATCATTGAGCGTGCTGCACAACAGTTTGATCATGTCGTGGTTGCAGTTCTTGAAAATCGAACTAAATCGAGTCTCTTTACAGTTCAAGAGCGCATTTCAATGATCACTGAGGTTGTTGCCAGGTTTCCAAATGTCTCTGTTGATTCGTGGAGTGGATTACTGGTGGATTACTGCAAGAGCAATTCAATTCAGGCGATCGTAAAGGGTCTTCGAGCGGTCTCAGATTTTGATTATGAACTACAGATGGCACAAGTAAATTTGCAAGGCTCTGGAGTGGAGACCATGTTTATGGCAACAGCGCCGGCACACTCATTCCTTTCTTCATCACTTGTAAAAGAGCTAGCACATTACAACGGGGATGTATCGACAATGGTCCCTCCATCAATTAATGAAGCACTCAAGCTACGAATAGCGGGGAAATGATATGGATTCAGTAGATAAGTTAACCGCAGCAATCACAATGATTGAAGAGGCTCGAAGTGTTCCGCTTTCTGCCAGCTGCGTTGTTCATCGTGCTGAAATGCTCGAAGTTCTAGATGATGCGCGTGAATCTTTGCCAACTGATTTTGCATCGGCCCAGAAGATAATCGAAACAAGAGATGCCATCATTGAAGAGGCTCGATTAAGTGCTGAACAAATGATTGCTATCGCCCGTGAGGATGTTGCCCAGATGGTGGAACAGACTTCGATTGTTCAGATTGCGCGAGATGAGGCTCGTAAAATTCTTGATGATGCGCGTGAAACGGCGGAGATTGAAAAAGCTGAAGTCGAGGAATACATCGACGGTCGACTTGCCACTTTAGAGGTAATTCTTAACAAGACTATGGATGCTGTATCTCGCGGACGCGATCGCTTGGCTGGGGCAAACGATAAGGATGTTTTGTCTCAACTCGCAGATGAAAATTAATTACTAGAAGCACTCCATGAGTAAACAAGTAGATACATTTAAGCTCAATACCTATGAGTTACCTCGTCGTGCGGGGGAGATGAAGGAGTATGAGCTCGATATCGTTGTAAAAGAAAAGTTTGGCGTTGAGTTAATTGCTATTCCTGCTGGAGACATGATCGAAGTAGATGTACGTCTTGAGTCTGTTACTGAAGGTATCTTGCTAAGTGCAGAGGTTTATGCGGTAGCAAAGGGTGAATGTATTCGCTGCCTTGATCCAGTTGAAATTGTTATTGAGCGAAAGATTCAGGAGCTGTACAACTATGAGCCTACTAATGAGCGTGGAAAGCGAAAGAAGAAGCAGGAAGAAAGCCTTGAAGATTTAGAGATCGAGGATGAGTTGATGATGGAGGGTGAGATCATGGATCTTGAAACCCCGATCCGTGATGCTGTGGTTCTCTCACTTCCGATCAATCCCGTGTGTAGCCAGGATTGCCTCGGATTGTGCCCTGAGTGTGGGGGTAAATGGGCTGAGCTTCCAGAGGATCACGCACATGAGGCGATTGATGCCCGCTGGGCCAACCTTCAGGCCCTGCGCCTTGATGACCCCGATTTCAAGATTTAGCACTTTTAAGGGATACTTTCCCTCTGCGGCCAGGTTGCCGCTGAAATGATTGAGAAGAGGTTAGAACAGTGCCAGTACCAAAGCGAAAAATGTCGCGTTCAAAGACGCGTTCACGACGTAGCCAGTGGAAAACTACTGCAGCCGCTCTTTCAACATGTGGTCAATGCCAGCAACCTAAGTTGCAGCACACCGCTTGCCCAACCTGCGGTACTTACAACCGTCGTCAGGTCCTAGAGGTCTGATCTGAGCTCCATGCTCAGTGAGCAGCTGGGAGTAACTCTCGATCCAGCTTTGCTTGAGTTAGCCTTTACACACCGTTCATTTGCATATGAATCGGGAAGTCAAGAAACAAATGAACGTCTTGAATTTCTTGGTGATTCAGTTCTGGGGTTAATTGTTACTGAAGAGCTTTACAAACGGTATCCAGATTTTGATGAGAGTCGTTTGTCACCATTACGTTCAGGTGTAGTCAACATGCGTGCGCTCGCAGATATCGCTCGCGGTCTACAACTCGGCCAGTACATCCGCCTTGGAAAAGGTGAAGAGGTTACAAATGGCCGGGATAAAAACTCATTGTTAGCAGATGCTCTCGAAGCATTAATCGGCGCTATTTATTTACAGTTTGGTTTTGAACGGTGCACTGAAATCGTTCGCGCACTCATCACCCCAACGATGGATTCAGCGGTAGCGCGTGGAGCTGGACTCGATGGAAAAACCGCGTTGCAGGAGTTAGCCGCCACATTAGGAAAGGGTGCGCCGGAATATATTGTTAGTGAAGAAGGCCCTGATCACGATAAGAACTTCACCGCGGTGGCGATGTTAGCTGGGCAAGCATTAAGTACTGGTACAGGTAAGAGTAAGCGAGAGGCTGAACAAGTCGCCGCCCGCGCTGCATATGAGGCTTTAAAAACCGCCAATCCGCAAGGCTAAATTCGCCAAAATCACGCTCGATAGGCGATAGGTTTACCGCGTGTATTTGAAGAGTATGACGCTCAAGGGCTTTAAGTCCTTCGCTTCGGCAACCACTCTCCGTCTCGAACCCGGTATCACCTGCGTGGTCGGTCCAAATGGTTCTGGTAAATCCAACGTTGTCGATGCCCTCACCTGGGTTATGGGTGAGCAGGGCGCTAAATCACTTCGCGGCGGCAAGATGGAAGATGTCATCTTTGCTGGAACAAGTGGACGTGCACCGCTTGGGCGCGCAGAGGTTTCACTCACTATTGATAACTCTGATGGTGCGCTACCTATTGATTACACCGAAGTGACAATCTCAAGAATTTTATTCCGCAATGGACAAAGTGAGTATCAAATAAATGGTGAAGCTTCACGTTTGTTGGATATTCAAGAGCTACTCAGCGATTCAGGTATTGGTCGCGAAATGCACGTCATCGTGGGACAAGGTCAACTCGATGCGATCTTGATGGCAACGCCTGAAGAGCGCAGAGGTTTTATCGAAGAGGCAGCTGGAGTTCTTAAGCATCGCAAACGCAAAGAGAAGGCACTTCGCAAATTAGATTCAATGCAAGCAAACCTTGCTCGTGTTCAAGATTTAACCGTTGAACTTCGTCGACAGCTTCGTCCTTTGGGAAAGCAGGCTGAAGTCGCTAAAAAAGCTGCAACGATCCAAGCAGATCTTCGTGATGCAAAACTGCGCCTTCTCGCTGATGACTTTATTTCCATGTCTAAAACTTTAGAGCTTGAAGTTGCAGATGAGAACGCCTTGCGTGAACGTAGAGCAGCGGTTGAAAATGAATTAGAGACAGTCAGAGGTCGTGAAGAGGCTTTAGATGCACAAGCAGCTCAAGAAGGTCCACTGCTTCTTCAGGCGCAAGAGACTTTCTACAATTTAAATTCATTACGGGAAAAATTTCGTGGAACTCAAAGTCTTGCGCAGGAACGATCTCGTTTTCTCAATGAAGAAGCAGAAGAGGCCCGAACATCTGGGCGTGATCCTGAAAGCTTAGATGCCGAAGCACGCGCTCTTCGGCTAGAGGAAACGCAACTTCGAGCAGATGTTCTTACATCCCAACAACAATTAGCGCAGGCAACTGCCGCTCTTGCGCAAGCAGAGGCTGCACTAAAAAGTGATGAGGACACAATCGCAGCGGCGATGCGGGCTATTGCAGATGCCCGCGAGGGAACCGCCCGCCAAGAGGGCCACATAAAATCTCTCAATGCCCGCCTTGAGGCAATCGCTGAGGAGATTGAGCGACTCACCAAAGCGCGTGATGAAGCTCAAACTCGTGTTGATCAAGCAAAGCGCGAGTACTCATCTCATGAACTTGAGATTGCAAGCGCTGATTCTGGAGAACTTGGCCTAGATTCACAGTATGAGAATGCTAAATCTCAGTTAGAGCTCTCTAAAGCAAAGTACTCTGAATTAATTGAGGCTGAACGTGCCGCTGATCGTGAGCGAAACGCGGTTGAATCAAAGCTTGAAGCTATGAAGTTAACCTCACAAACTCGAGATGGCGCTTCGGCGCTTCTGCGTGATTCTCGTGGGGTATCCATTCTCGGAAGTATCGCCGGACTTATTGAAATTGATAATGGATGGGAAGCAGCAGCTGCAGCAGCCTTGGGAACTTTGGCTGATGCGGTAGTTGTTAAGGATCTCTCCTCTGCAGTTACCGCCCTTACCACTTTACGAAATGAAAACCTCGGCCAGGCAGATGTCTTGGTCTTTGAACCCGGACAAGATCCACACTCATCAATTCCAGCTGGGCTAAATCCATTATCTGCACATATCCGCTCATCATCAATTGGAGATTTGATTACATCTCTTTTGTCTTCAACGGTTGTTGCTGAAAACGCCAACGCCGCTGAAGCGATTTTGAGATCTCACCCTTCAGTCACGGTAGTGACTCGTGATGGTGATGTCGTTTCACGTGACCGCGCACGCGGTGGTTCTAAATCTTCATCATCACTGATTGAAATCAAGGCACTTATTGATGGATTAGAAACCAAACTTCAGGAGATCACCCACAACTGCGATCGTCTCAAGTTTGAAATCTCAACAGCAGGTAACGAAGTAGCTGCACGTCAGGGCGATTACGATGCAGCACTTTCCAAGCTCAACGAATCAGATGCTCGTATTGCAGCATTAACGGAACAGCTGGCTGTTTCCGGTCAAAACATGAAGTCGGCTATGGCTGAAGTAGAGCGCCTCAACGCCTCAATTAGCCAGGCGACAGCTGCAAAATCACGTGATGAGGGCGAGATCGCAATCGCACAATCTCAACTACAACAACGTGGAGAAGTTGCAGAGCCTGATCATTCTCGTACCGAAGTTCTTCGCAACAATGTTTCTATCGCTCGCACATCAGAAGTTGAGGCACGACTAGCAGTACGCACAATTGAAGAACGAGTAGATTCCGTTGCAGCTCGCGCTCTTGCACTGGAGCAATCAGCACAATCAGAGCGTGATGCATCAGAGCGAGCCATTGTTCGACGCAGCGCCCGCGCACGAGCAGCGGTTATCTCTCAAGCAGTTGCTGAAGCTGCGTATGAAGTTTTGATTCATATCGAACGTTCCATCGCAAAAGCTGCAACAGAGCGTGGACGTTTAGAAGAGTCACGTGCCGCTCGTGATGGCGAGACATTGACCGTTCGTACACGTGGACGCGAACTTGCTTCACAGTTAGAGCAGTTAACTTCAAGTGTTCACAAGGATGAGATTGCACGTGCTGAACAGCGACTGCGTATTGAAACTTTGGAAGCCAAAACCGTTGAAGAGTTTGGAATTGATACCGTCACTTTAGTTAATGAGTATGGCCCAGATAAAGATGTGCCAACATTCCATGAAACAGAAGATGGAGAGATCATTTCTACTGAAATGGTTCCATACCGTCGAGATCAACAGGAAAAGCGTCTTGCATCTGCTGAGCGATCATTAAACCTGCTCGGAAAGATCAATCCGCTTGCTCTTGAAGAGTACACATCACTTGAAGAGCGATTGAAGTTCTTGGCTGAGCAGCTAGAGGATCTGAAGAACACAAAGAAGGATCTGCTCGATATAGTTAAAGAGGTTGATGACCGAGTTCAATCGATCTTTATGGAAGCGTATGAAGAGACCGCTAAGCACTTTGAAGAGATCTTTTCACGATTGTTCCCTGGTGGCGATGGCCGCTTAATCTTGACCGACCCAGACAACCCATTAACAACAGGTGTTGATGTTGAAGCTCGCCCACCAGGTAAGCGCGTTAAGCGTCTTTCTCTGCTTTCAGGTGGAGAAAAGTCTTTGACCGCTGTTGCCATGTTGGTAGCGATCTTCAAGGCACGACCAAGTCCTTTCTACGTTCTCGATGAGGTTGAGGCCGCACTTGATGATGTCAACCTCGGCCGACTGTTAGGTGTTCTTGAAGAGCTGCGTGAAAGCTCTCAGTTGATCATCATTACTCACCAAAAGCGCACCATGGAGATCGCCGATGCTTTGTACGGCGTAACGATGCGTGGCGATGGCGTTACTGAAGTTATTTCACAACGCTTGCGCGAATCTGACGCAAGCTAAGGCGTTGCACGATGGGTCTTTTTAGTAAGTTCATCGCCAAAATAAAGGGCACAAATGATTTCTCTCCTGCCGATTGGGCAGAACTTGAACAAGAGCTACTGTCATCAGATGTAGGACCTAAATTAGCAAAGGAATTTTTGGAAGCTGCCAAGAAGGTCAAGAGCGATAACGCTGAGGAGGCGTTGATCGAGATTATGACTCAAAACTTATCTAAGAGCTCGCATGAACCAATTCTCGTTGATGGAACTACAACCATAATGGTCGTTGGAGTGAACGGAACAGGTAAGACAACCTCAGTTGCAAAGTTAGCATCGCACTATAAGCGTGGTGGAAAAAGTGTTGTCTTAGCAGCGGGGGATACCTTTAGAGCGGCCGCGGTCGATCAACTCAAAACATGGGGAGAGCGTATAGGTGTCGTAGTTGTTTCTGGAAAGGAAAATGGAGATCCTGCATCTGTTGCATTTGATGGAGCTCAAAATGCTAAGGATTCTCGAAGTGATGTTTTCATTATTGATACAGCAGGTCGCCTGCATAACAAGAGCGATTTAATGGCTGAACTATCAAAGGTAAAGCGCGTTGTTGAAAAGGTGTCGCCAATTAATGAGGTGTTACTTGTAATTGATGCAACAACTGGTCAAAATGGTTTGCAACAAGCAAAGATCTTTACTGAAAGTGTTGATGTAACTGGAGTAATACTGACTAAGTTAGATGGAAGCGCAAAAGGTGGGGTGGCACTTGCCATAGAGGCGGAGTTAGGCATCCCGATTAAATGGATTGGTACAGGCGAGTCGGAAGGGGATTTTGCCCCCTTTGACGCTCAAAGCTACATAGCCGGGCTTCTGGCGTAACCCAGATGTAACACAAACCTTGGTTTTGTCACCAACCTGAAACCAAGCAATCCCTTCGTTGTAACTGCCCAGATAGAAGGTTGACCCATCTCAAAGGCGAGAATTTCTCGAATTAGATTAGGTGGTCTTTCATGGAGGAAGTTGTAATTAATTCAGGCGATACTGCGTGGATGTTAATTAGTACAGGACTCGTCGTTCTTATGATTCCGGGCCTTGCGCTGTTTTACGGTGGCATGGTTCGCGTGAAAAGTGTTCTTAACATGATGATGATGTCATTTGGTGCACTTGCAGTTGTGTTTGTTCTTTGGATTGCATTTGGATTCTCCCTTGTTTTCGGAGACTCAGTTGGTGGCAGAGGAGTTATTGGAGATATCGGTCAATTCACATTTTTGAATGGACTTGATAACTCTGCAGCGCTTATTGGAACAATTCCAGCGGCAGTGTTTATCGCATTCCAAGGAATCTTCGCAGCAATAACCGTTGCACTTATTTCAGGTTCAATTGCAGATCGTGCAAAGTTTGGTGCATGGATGGTCTTTGCCGGAATCTGGGCAACACTTGTTTACTTCCCAGTTGCTCACTGGGTGTTTGCATTTGACGACTTTGTTGCAAAAACTGGTGGCTGGATCGCAAATGATCTTGGTGCTCTCGACTTTGCGGGAGGAACTGCGGTTCACATCAATGCAGGTGCAGCAGGATTAGCGCTTGCATTAATTCTTGGAAAGCGTGTTGGTTTTGGAAAAGTTCCAATGCGACCACATAGCTTGCCGTTAGTCATGCTAGGTGCTGCATTGCTGTGGTTTGGTTGGTTTGGTTTCAACGCAGGCTCAGCGGTTGCATCTAATGGAACAGCAGGGCTTGCACTCCTCAACACAATCGGTGCAACAACGGCAGCGGTTCTAGCTTGGTTGCTTGTAGAAAAGGTTCGAGATGGTCACGCTACAAGTCTCGGCGCTGCGTCAGGTGTTGTCGCAGGACTTGTCGCAATTACCCCTGCATGTGCAGCGGTAAATGCAAGTGGTGCATTGATTATCGGAGCGGTTGCTGGTGCGCTGTGTGCACTTTCCGTTGGGCTTAAGTTCAAGCTCGGATATGACGATTCACTTGATGTTGTCGCGGTTCACCTTGTTGGTGGAATCGTTGGAACAGTAATGATTGGCTTTGTTGGCGTCGAAGTGGGTCTGTTCAATGGCGGCGGTACAGAGCAACTCATCAAGCAGATCATTGGTGCTGGAGCGGTACTTGCGTACTCATTCATTGCAACCTTGATAATCGGAAAGATCATCGATCTCACGATTGGCTTCCGAATCACGCATGATCAAGAGATCGCTGGAATTGACCTGGCGATTCATGCAGAGCGCGCATATGAACTATCAGACAATAGCCAGGGCAGTGTCTTTGGTATCTCGAAGGGGGCTTAACAATGAAACTCATTACAGCAATCTTGAAGCCATTCAAGTTAGAAGATGTAAAGAACGCACTTCAAGGCGCAGGAATTACAGGAATGACTGTTTCTGAAGCGAGTGGTTTTGGTCGTCAAGGTGGGCACACCGAGGTATATCGCGGTGCTGAGTACACAGTCGATCTAATCCCCAAAGTACGTCTAGAAGTTCTTGTCGATGACAAAGATGCAGACTCTGTGGTCGATGTCATTGTTAAAGCCGCTTCTACTGGATCAATTGGTGATGGAAAGGTATGGACGACACCAGTTGATCAAGTTATTCGTGTTCGCACGGGAGAACGCGGCGTAGACGCAATCTAGACTCACATCTATGAGTACCCGAGAAAGACGAGAGAGATCGAACGAGAGCGATCGCTTTTTGTCGCAACTCTTCCTAGCTGCCGCACAGGCACAAGGAGGAAAGATTTCGGGTAAGGAAATAGCACTCGCCGCGGTCGGAGGATACGGCCGCGGCGAGTTATCTCCTGGATCAGATTTAGATATTTTGTTTCTCCATTCAGGAAGAGTTTCAGCAGAGGATTTAAAGGCTTTCGTCAATGAGGTCTTGTACCCGTTATGGGATAAAAAGAGCGTTGATCACTCGGTACGAACACGCAGCGAAACTCGCGAGGCAGCGTCAACAGATTTGCGGGTTGCAACAGGGTTGTTAGATATTCGCTTGATTGCAGGCAATGCTGATTTAGTCGCAGCCGTTCAGTTAGATGCAATTGAGTTTTGGCGTAAAAATGCCAAGGAAAATCTCGCAGATTTACACAAGAGTCTGCAGGTGCGTCACGCTCGTTCTGGTGAATTAGCATATTTATTGGAGCCAGATCTTAAGGAAGCCCGTGGTGGATTGCGCGACATTCAAGCACTTCGTGCCATTTCCTTGTCAGCTGCGGTATCTGTTCCACTCGAAAAGATCAGCTGGGCAGAGGGCACTCTTAATAATGTTCGCGAATCCTTACACATTGCAAGTGGTCGTGGAAAGGATCGTTTACTTTTTCAAGAACAGGACAAGGTAGCAAAGCTCTTAAACTATCCCGATGCTGATGCGATGATGAGCGATGTTGCACGCGCTGCCCGTTCCGTTGATTATCTGCTCGATTACACATGGCACTCGCTAGAACATAAAGGCAAAGATGGTTTGGGTCGAATTTTAAAAAGACCTCGAGTTACTACCGTTGCTAAAAATGTAAGCGCTTCAAATCGAGAGATCGTGATTGACCCCATTACCTCACTCGATGATGACCCAGTAGTCGGCTTGCGTGCCGCTGCAACGGCAGCGCAATTGGGTCTGCCGCTGTCTCTTGATACCTGTACAGAGTTAGCTGAAAAGTTAAAGACAGGTCAAGGCAAATTACCTACTCCATGGCCTCGGGAAGCTCGTGAACTCCTTATTTCTCTTATCGGTGCAGGCGAAACAATGGTAGGAGTCTTCGAGACACTGGATCAGGAAGAGATTATCTTTGAATGGATACCAGAGTGGATGAGTGTTCGTTCTCTTCCGCAACGTAATGCATTGCATCGCCACACAGTCGATCGCCACATGGTTGAGACAGCTGTTCATGCTGCAAAACTGACGCGAAAGGTTCAACGCCCTGATTTACTTCTCTTTGCAGCGCTCTTCCATGACATTGGAAAAGGGGCCCAAGAGGATCACTCAGTACGGGGCGTTCGATTGATTGAGCCAATTGCGCGGCGAATTGGATTTGATGCCCAAGAGATTGAAATTTTAAAGAACTTGGTGCTGCACCATCTTCTGCTTTCATCCACGGCAACCAGACGTGATTTAGATGATCCAGCAACGATTCAATCAATTGTTGCGGTTATTCCTGATGTAAATACTTTAGAGCTCTTGCACGCCCTGAGTATCGCCGATGGTGAAGCAACCGGAAGTGCCGGGTGGAGTGATTGGAAAGCCGCTCTGGTCAATGACTTAGTGCAAAGAGTAAAGAGAGCTATGGCTGGTGCTGAAGTTGCACAACAACCAGAGGTAAGTAATGAGCAGAGAGCTGCAGCGGAAAAGGGGCAGTTGCGAGTTACCCTGGAGGAGCATTCAAGTGGTTACGCGGTCGAAGTTATCTCACCCGATAAGCCGGGGCTTTTGTCAATTGTTGCAGGAGTATTCAATATTTCTCGGCTAGATGTTAAATCTGCACGGACCAAAACCATAGGAAATTCTGCGGTTATGTATTGGATCGTGACCCCAGAGCCGCATGCTCCAGAAATAAGTGCCACCAAACTGCATGAATTGATTGCGGCGGCAGTGGTTGACTCAAAAGATGTTGAGGAAAAACTCTTTGCGCGGGCGGCTGCCTATGCATCTATTCCATCTATTCCCGTGCCAGATCCACAGGTAGAAATCTTTGCTGATGCGGCCACAGATGCAACGGTGATCGAAGTGCGAAGCCATGACAGACCAGGTTTGCTCTTTAGAATTGGCGCTGCGATAACGCAATCTAAGATAGATATTCGATCGGCAATCGTCACAACCCTTGGAGCAGAAGCGATCGATACCTTGTATCTCACCGAGTTAACAGGTGGACCACTATCTTCTGAGCGCGCAAGCGAGGTCGCTTCGCATCTTAAGCAGGCCTTGAAGTAGTCTTCCCTCCTTATGTTTGAGTCACTCACCTCGCGCTTTAGTGGAGCTTTCTCCTCCCTGCGTTCCAAGGGAAAGATCTCAACCTCAGATATTGAGACCACCTGCCAGGAGATTCGTCAGGCTCTCCTTGAATCAGATGTTGCGCTCTCCGTTGTAGAAGATTTCATTGCAGATATCCGCCAAAAATCATTGGATGCTCTGCCAACGTTGCAATCTGGGACTAATCAGGCAAATGCGATCTTTGAGATTGTTAATGCATCCTTGATCGAGATTCTTGGGGGACAGGCTCGTAGAGTTCGCTTTGCAAAAAATCCGCCTACAGTCATCATGCTTGCAGGTTTGCAAGGTGCAGGTAAAACAACTTTGGCGGGAAAACTTGCTAAGTTTTATGCCGAACAAGGAAATACTCCATTACTAGTCGCCTCTGACTTACAACGACCTAACGCGGTTACACAGCTGCAAGTTGTTGGTGATTCAGTCAATGTTCCGGTCTTTGCCCCTGAACCCGGCAACGGCCAAGGAAATCCGGTAAAGGTAGCAAAAGACGGTATCGAGTTTGCAAAGTCCAAGATGTACAACATGGTTATTGTCGATACCGCTGGCCGCTTGGGTGTCGATGAAGATTTGATGAAGCAAGCATCTGATATCCGCGATGCTATTAACCCAGATGAAATCTTGTTCGTTGTCGATGCAATGATCGGACAAGATGCGGTCAGAACATCGCAAGCATTCTTGGATGGTGTGGGCTTTGATGGCGTTGTGTTAACCAAGCTCGATGGAGATGCACGAGGTGGTGCCGCTCTCTCAATTGCTTCAATGACTAAGCGCCCAATTATGTTTGCATCAACAGGTGAAAAGCTTCATGAGTTCGACATTTTCTATCCAGAGCGCATGGCATCTCGTATCTTGGGTCTGGGCGATGTTGCAACACTTGCTGAGCAAGCAAAGAAAGCCTTTGATACCGATACCTCTGCAAAGCTTGAAGCAAAGTTTGCAAGTGGTGAGGATTTCACATTAGAAGATTTCCTAGATCAATTACAGGCTATGTCCAAGATGGGCAACATGTCTAAGTTGCTTGGCATGCTCCCTGGTGCCGGCCAGATGAAGAAACAGATTGAAAACTTTGATGAGGGCGAGATTGTTCGCACTAAAGCAATTGTTCAATCAATGACACCGGCAGAGCGTCGAGATCCAAAGGTTCTCAACGGCTCGCGCCGAGCTCGTATTGCGCTGGGCTCTGGTCGCAAGGTTTCAGATGTAAATAATTTAGTAGATCGATTCACCGCGGCACAGAAGATGATGAAGCAGGTTCGCAATGGTGGAATGCCGGCGGGAATGCCACCAGGCATGGGAATGCCCGCCTTGCCAAAGGTCAACACCCCAGTACATAAGAAGAAAAAATCCAAATCGGGGAACCCTGCCAAGCGAGCGCAGGAAGAGGGAGATTAACCCTCGATTTCCCTCTTGAGGGCATAAATGGCAGAATTGGGCACCTGTTGACGGGGCCCTCTACCCCCAGCAACATCCACAATTCGATAGTCATTTGAATTGATCGCGCACCCCGCTGCGATTGATGCGCATGGCACACATTTACAGGAGTACAACTTTCTTGGCTACAAAAATTCGTTTAATGCGCATGGGCAAAATCCGCACACCATTTTTCCGCGTTGTAGTTACAGACTCACGCAAGGCACGTAATGGTC
>JACCEC011492437.1_pt1 | contig 15696 bp, 14 predicted proteins | sample 7450121 | NCBI WGS metagenome assembly JACCEC01 (sample SAMN15323455, study PRJNA562643) | freshwater metagenome | isolation source: river surface water | place: USA:Blue River Watershed | collected 2017-08-18 | reverse complement strand
TACAAGCGTTGCGCACCTAAGTGCCGCCCTAGGCCGACCCACGTGGTTGCTCTTGCCCGCAGCAGCTGACTTTCGGTGGTTTGCCGATCGGGTGGACTCCCCCTGGTACGCAAGCCTCAAGATCTTTCGCCAGAAACGGGCCGGTAGCTGGTCTGGGCCACTTCGGGCGATGCGGCAAGAGCTCTTGCGGCTTCAGGAAGCCTAAGGCGCTCAAAGAAAAAAGTTAGTCTTTGGAGCCCCGTAGTTAGGTAATTTTTGCCTTATAAGGCACAGCTTTTAGACTTCGGGGGGCTCTACTGTCTGAGTCGCCCAGCCCTTGTATTTATCTCAGCCGCGTTGTTTCTCGGCGCAAACGCCTGGCCTGCAGCGATGACCACCCTTATCTGGCATAAATATTGCTTGTACGATACGTCGTGGGGCACGACAGTATTGACTGCGCTTTTAGTTTTGAAGAGCGTGAAATCAGAAAAGTGGCTTGCTTGGCGTTAACCATGAACCCTTGATCGCTACTCCCGCGAACCTAAGAATTTAAGGCTGAATGATATGAAGATTTTGGAACACTCGCTCTTCTCTATATTAGCGCATCAAAATTTGCCTGCACCGAAGACGGTATTGCAGGTTGGCGCAAGCGCCGGTCAAGAGATCGAGGACTTTTGGCATGCGGGAATAAACACAGGGCTTTTTATCGAACCCCTCGATATTCCATTTCAGATACTGGTTGAAAGATGTAAAAATAAGCAAAACTTTTTCCCTATACAAGCGTTAGCTCTGTCCGAAGATAACCTAAAAACTAGTTTTTATATCGCTAGCAACGGTGGCCAGTCCAGCAGTATTCTCGAGCCACTGAAGCACTTGGATTATTACCCGAGCGTTCATTTTGAAAATGGGGTTGAAATGATCGGTTACCGAGTAGATACACTCGCTAAGCTATCAAAACAATCGTGTGATGCGTTACCTGACCACTATGACTTATTCTTTCTCGATGTACAAGGCGCCGAACTCGAAGTAATGAAAGGCTCGATAAATCAGCTACAGCACGGTAAGTATATCTATGCAGAAATCTGTGATGGAGAGGGCTATAAAGGTGACGTTAGATTTACGGATCTGCTCGTCTTTCTGAGGGCATTTGGTTATAAGCCCATTGCATCGGAAGCATATAGTTCCAGCGGGTATGGTAATTGTCTTTGGTCAAAGCCACCCGAGTTTTGTATTCGTGGTTAACTGAGGTTCTTGTCGAGGAATATGAGGAACAATTGAAGGTGAGTGAAGAGTTTTGGAAAGGTCGCAATGTGTTCGTGACAGGACACACCGGTTTCAAGGGTGGATGGCTCTCTCTCTGGCTTTCGAGTTTTGGTGCCAGGGTTTATGGCTACGCACTCTCACCGCCCACATCCCCCAATTTATTTTGTGAAACTAACTTAGGAAATCGCTTTGAGGCGTCTACATATGGTGACGTCCGTGATTTGGCCGCACTTTCGAAAGCAATGAGCGAATCAAAGCCTTCCATCATTTTTCACCTTGCAGCTCAACCGTTGGTTAGAGAATCTTATGTGACGCCCGTCGAAACATTTACAACCAATGTATTTGGTACGCTAAACCTGCTGGAGGCCGCTCGCAACCAAAGACGCCCGCTCACAATTGTAAACATCACCACAGACAAGTGCTACGCAAATAGGGAGTGGGTATGGCCGTACCGTGAAACCGATCACCTTGGTGGAGACGACCTTTATTCGAGCAGCAAGGCCTGTGCGGAAATCGTAACTGCTGCATATCGTAGGTCTTTTCTGGCTGAAGCGGGAATCCATGTAGCAACTGCGAGGGCGGGAAATGTTTTTGGCGGTGGCGACTGGGCTAAAGACCGATTAATTCCGGATTTTTTGAGCGCAGCGGATCGTGGAGAAACGCTGCGAATTCGCCATCCAGTAGCTATTCGGCCATGGCAACACGTCTTGGAGGCTGTTGGGGGTTATATTCGCTTGGCAGAAAATCTTGCTCTAGACGGCGACCTCTTTGCAGAGGCTTGGAACTTTGGCCCGGAAGACTCAGATGTTAAACCTGTGTCATGGATCGTGAATCGCCTCTGTCAATTGGTTCCAAACTCGAAGTGGGAGCGTGAGGAAGCTAAGCAATTGCGGGAAGCTGTAATTTTGAAGCTAGACCATTCGAAAGCGAAAGCAAAATTAGGGTGGTCTCCGAGGTGGAGTCTCGATATCGCTCTTCAGAGGACTATTGAGTGGCATCAAAACTGGAAAGCAGGTAAGGAAATGGCTGAGTTTTCAATCAAGCAGATTCATGATTATCTGGCAACATGAGCCGCTTTGTTATACGTGAAACCCCTCTTGCTGGACTTGCGGCGCTTGAACGTCAGCCTATCGCAGACTCACGCGGATTTTTAGAGCGTCTCTTCTGTCAGGATACGATTGGGAATATGTTTCAGGGAGAAAGCCTGAGGCAAGTCAATCGCACAGTCACTGTAAAAGAAGGTTCGGTACGTGGATTGCATTTCCAGTATCCACCCTACTCTGAAGTCAAGGTGATTTCATGTCTTAAAGGAGAAGTGTGGGATGTGGTAGTTGATCTAAGAAAGGATTCCGCAACCTTCTTGCAACACCACGCTATCGTGCTGTCGGCAAAGAATAGGATTTCCCTCGTAATTCCAAGGGGGTTTGCTCACGGATTTCAAACCTTAACCCCTGATTGCGAGTTACTGTACTGTCATTCTGCAGATTATAACCATGAAGCTGAGGGTGCACTGAACGTCTTAGACCCCCGGCTTGCGATTCATTGGCCGAAGGCAATTTCAGAGATTTCGGAGCGAGATAGGGCAACCCCATTAGTAAAAGGTGACTTTCCCGCATTGGAGGTTTCTTGATCTGTCGCTACTGCAATACTCAGTTAAGACACACCTTCTTGGACTTGGGATTTGCGCCGCCGTCGAATGCATATTTGTCGGAAAAAGATCTTAGTTGTCCCGAGCTCTATCTCCCGCTTCGGGTCAAGGTGTGTGATCGTTGCTGGCTCGTGCAGACTGAGGACTATGCAAGGCCCGAAACTCTTTTTACTACCGATTACGCCTACTTCTCTAGTGTCTCAAGTAGCTGGTTATCTCACGCGAAGAATTATTCGGAAAAAGTTATTGCAGAGTTTGGCCTTAATCAAGCAAGCTTAGTTGTGGAAATTGCTTGTAACGACGGTTATTTGCTAAAAAATTTTGTGGCTGCTAGCGTTCCCTGTTTAGGTATAGAGCCGACAACGAACACCGCTGAAGCGGCACGACGATTAGGTATTCCAGTTCTTTGTGAATTTTTTGGCGATTCAATCGCTCAGAGACTGGCCAATCAGGGCAAAATGGCGGATTTGATCGTCGGGAATAATGTTTATGCTCACGTACCAGATATTAATGACTTCACTCGGGGGCTGAAAAGTCTGTTAAAGCCGGGAGGGACGATTACTCTCGAATTCCCACATTTGGCTCGACTAATCGAGGCGGTACAATTCGATACAATCTATCATGAACATTTCTCTTATCTTTCGCTATCCAGCGTCTCTAAAATTTTCTCCGAAAATGATCTGCGTATTTGGAGAGTTGAAGAATTATCAACGCATGGCGGCAGCTTGCGTGTTTATGGTTGCCATGCTGCTGACTTAAGAATTACAGAGGTGTCAGTGGGGGAACTCTTGCAGCGTGAGATTAACCAAGGACTGCTGGAGCTGGCAACATATACGAATTTTCAACCTCTTGTGGAGGATATTAAAAATAACTTAATTTCTTTCTTAATCGAACAAAAGCGAAAAGGAAGAAAAGTTGTTGCCTATGGGGCCGCCGCTAAGGGAAATACGCTCCTTAACTTTGCTGGAATAAAATCAGACTTATTGTCCTTCGTTTGTGACGCTGCAAATGCAAAACAAGGCCGATTCATGCCGGGTAGTCATATACCTATTGTTTCGCTGAGTCGCCTAGAAAGGGACCGGTTCGATTATCTGCTTATTCTTCCGTGGAATATCGCCACTGAAGTACAAGAGCAGACTGGCTTTCTCAAACAAAAGGGGGTGCGTTATGTCACGGCAGTGCCAGATCTACGGGTTCAATAGAGGCCAATACCCGTGATGCTCGGATGCTGATACCGGAACGTAAGGTTCGAGGTTTTATAGACAATGATGAAAATATGAGTGAGATTAATGTTGTGCCTAGGTTAATAGCTACGAAGATTTGTCGGGTTGCATGCCAGACCCAAGCGTGCGATCGCAATATCAGATTGCACCTAGGACACACGTGTTGGCAGCGGCACTTGGTATCGACCCATGGCTGGGGGAGCGTAACCGGAGTTATTCGTCGCTGTTAACTGTTTTGATAGTGGTCGGTTTGAGAAAATAACTACCCCAAAGTTATCGGGCATTCTAGCGGCATGAGGGATTTCCATTATTAGTATTTGGAAAAGCACGCGAGGAGTATTTGCCCAAGATATTGAGCTGTATAGCAATCTATAAGGGCGCGATTCATCACTTATATAATCGCCTAATTGAGGTTGCGAGTCTGCGCCGATGCACTTTTCCAATTGAGACACCGATAAATCGCCACAATACCAATGACAACGAGCAAATTGCGAGAATCGCGCCAAATTATAGTTAGTGGGGCAACAGGCTTTGTAGGGCAGCACTTAATTCCGCTGCTGCTCAATGATAACTTTGAGGTATTAGCTACAGCGAGAAACGCACAAGAAGCGGCAGCGTTTGACTGGTATAAAGACGTCCAGTTTGTTGCCGCAGATTTTCATAAAGACCATCGAAAAATACAAGTCGCGCGAGGCGCCGGTCTCATTCATTTGGCGTGGCAAGGGCTACCCAACTATAAATCTCTATTTCACTTCGAAGAGAATCTGCCATTTAACTACAGCTTTATTAAAGGACTGGTATTAAGCGGCGTTAGTCAAGTTCTGGTCACAGGTACTTGCTTTGAGTATGGTTTTCAAAGCGGTCCTGTTGCATCAGCAGCAGAGCCCCGACCTAACAATCCATACGCATTAGCAAAAGACACTCTGCGTCAGCAACTTGAGTTCTTATCCAAAGATCATCCATTCCGGTTTCAATGGGCACGCCTATTTTATATATATGGGAAAGGGCAAAATCGAAAGTCAGTGCTATCACAGTTAGACACTGCCATTGACAACGGAGACAGCACTTTCAATATGAGTGGTGGCGAACAGCTGCGAGACTACTTGCCGATCGAAGCGGTCGCACAACAGCTTTTTGACTTGTATGTCAGTACTAGGCCTGGAACATACAACATATGTAGCGGGAACCCAATATCTGTTCGGCGCTTGGTCGAAGAACGGATCAAAGAACGCCGCGCGAGTATTCAACTAAATCTTGGCTATTACCCATACGCAGACTACGAACCGATAGCGTTTTGGGGTGTGCGAGATATTGGCGAAACTGTCTTGTTGCCAGCCCTACCAAACGCTCCAATCAAATCAACTACAAGCGCACAATCATTGGCTCCAATGCGTCTTCGTCTAAATGGCGCATTAAAATTTTTGGAAAATGACGCTTTTGAGCAAAAATTAATCGTATACGGCGACGATTACGAAAACAGTCAGGTACATTCTGCGAAGTTTAGGGGTCACATGCGATCTGTTTTATCGCTGCTTGAAGCAACGCTACCAAAGGATAGTGTCATTGTCGAAGTGGGCTGTGGCAAAGGTGATTTTGTTGAAATGATAGAGCAGGCTGGCTATTTTAAGGTCAGAGGATACGATGCTTCTTACGTTGGAAATAGCGAATCTATTGAAAAACGATACCTAGATAGTTCAGACAGAATCGATGCGGATTTTATAGTTCTGCGGCACGTGCTGGAACATATTCCGAGGCCTTATGATTTTCTTGCGATGCTTAAGACCATATTCGGTCAAGCGAAGATATATATCGAAGTGCCAAACTATGACTGGATTGTGACCAACAAGAGTTTCTTTGATATAACCTATGAGCATGTGAATTATTTTTCCCAATTTGCTTTCAAGCAACTCTTTGAGCCATCGACAACGCAGCACGGACTTTTATTTGACGAGCAGTATCAATATGTAATCTCCGACTTATCATCGCTAAACTTTGAGTTTAAACAGCATTATGAGTCGAATGATTGGAAGTTCGTGTCTTTTGACGAGCTATTTCCAAGTGTTGAGACAGATATAAAGCGTTATGAGGAGCAGGCACGCAATCGTGCGGTATATTTGTGGGGGGCGGCAACCAAGGGTTGTCTATTTCTCGCTCACTGTGCAATAAGAAAGCGTTTGATTGACAAGGTCCGCTTTGCTGTGGATCAGAATCCACGAAAAATAGGGAAGTATTTACCGGGCTCTAACGTTGAGATTAGGTCAAAGGAAGATTTTTTCAGAGCGGTAAAGCCTGGCGATCTTTTGCTAATCGCAAATCCGGCTTATGAGGATGAGATCGTTGCGCAGATGAGAGCCGTCGGAATAACGGATATAGCAACACTTACACTATGATCGAAAGGGCTGATAATGAGCGAAGAAGAAGAGTTTAAGAGGGCATGCGTTACAGAGATTAGACAACAGCGCGATAACGTTTTTCTAAACCATCTGACACGGCAGTGGGTTAATGAATCGATAAAATCAAACTACTCATATCACTTTGAGTGGCTTGGGCGACCGATCATACAGTATCCGCAGGATATCGTTGGCACACAGCAATTGCTTTGGCACGTAAAGCCAGATCTTATCATCGAGACAGGCATTGCTCGTGGCGGCTCATTGATTTTCTATGCCAGCCTTCTTGAGCTTATTGCTCAATGCGGTGGGCCAAAAGGTGCGAAAGTGCTTGGTATTGATATTGATATAAGAGCACACAACAAAGAAGCAATACTTGCGCACCCAATGTCAAAGCGTATCGAAATGATACAGGGATCAAGTGTTGATGAAACTGTGGTAGCGAAAGTAAAGCATATAGCAAAAGATGCGCAAAAGGTATTGGTATGTCTTGACAGTAATCACACACACGATCACGTGCTTCAAGAGTTGCGTCATTACGCCCCAATGGTCAGTGTGGATAGCTACATTATTGTTTTTGATACAGTAGTTGAGCACTTGCCCGACAACTTGATTGAGGACCGGCCTTGGTCGAGGGGTAACAACCCGAAAACTGCTGTTTACGCGTATTTGGAGGAAATTGAAACTCAAGGGTATGTGGCTCTGGACGGTACGATGCTGAATTTCGCTGTGGACGAGCAAATTACGAATCAGCTTCTGATTACCGTTGCGCCGTCAGGATTTTTGCGGAGGTGTTGACTTCTATTGGTACTTTAGGCCAAATAATGTGGAGATCAGGAAGGTGGTGTGGATCTTGAATAAACGGTGGAATTGATTGCTTTGAGAGTACTTGATACGTTATGGAACTAGCGCAAACGTCTTTCGGATGAAACCTAGGCGAGCATGTCCGGTGGTTTGGTGTTGCGCGAAGCATCGGAGGGATTGAGTCTAGCCTTAAAGCAGATCATGGGGCGGCAAGGCCAGCCGATATTATTAGTTGTGATGGCGGCCCGGAGAACCTCGGTGTCGAGCTCCAAGCCTATTTGGGGCAAGAGGTTTTCTGCTTGATGTAGCTAGCTAGGTAAGCCCCTCCGTAAGACAATTATGATGAACACCGCGGCCCCCAGTCCGCTCCGACAGAGCGGACTTTTTTGAGGCAGGAGATCTGGCCATCCATGAGATGCGGCGGCCTAATCACGTTAATCCAAACATGGCCTTGAGCGGAATCACACCAAAACAGCGGTTGGCCATGGCCGCTTAGGCTCTACTTCTAAAGCCCGTTAAAAACGGGAGGATTACCCAGAGGCGGAATAGGCAATTCTTGCCGGCCTCTTTTGGCAATTTTTTCGGGGCTTCTCCCACCTCCACCAGTGCGCTCTTCTTGTTGCATGGGTTTTTTGCTCGACTTCCCGATGCCCATCTGGCACGACTATTGCTTCTACTATGTACTTTCGTCACGGGGACTAGCGCTAAAAAGCCGAATAAACACCATGAGACTTCAAGTATTTGTAGGGTGGGACCCAAGGGAAGACATCGCGTGGCAGGTGTGTCGCCATTCAATTCTGAGTCGGACGGATCCTGGGGAAGTGACAATAGTTCCGTTAGTACAATCGGAGCTAAGAGATCGAGGGCTCTACACAAGAGCAATCGATACTAAGGGATCAACTGAGTTTAGTCTAACTCGATTTTTAACCCCTTTTCTTGCTGGGAAACGTGGGCATGCAATTTTTGTTGATTGCGACTTTCTATTTTTGGCCGATATCAGAGAGGTAATAAACGAAATAGATCCTCTCAAGGCAGTGTCAGTGGTGAAGCATGACTACAACCCGTCCGAGCTTGTCAAGATGGATGGGTGTAAACAATACCAATACCCAAGAAAAAATTGGTCTTCATTCATGATGTTCAATTTAGAAAACCCAGCTGTTTGGAAGCTTACTCCAGGCTTAGTGAATAGCGCTCATCCCAGTTTTTTGCATCGTTTTTTATGGCTAGCTGATGAGAATATCGGAGCCCTAGATAAAGGATGGAACTATCTCGAGGGATGGTACCCGACCGAATACGATAGGATAAGGGCTGTGCATTACACGCGCGGCGGACCTTGGTTTAGTCATATGAATGACTGTGGGTTTGCGGAGGAGTGGCGTCGGGAATACTCTTGTTTTAAAGGCTCGCCTCATAACATTAATGTTGAGGTCATTGGATGAAAGCCGTAATTCTGGCCGGCGGTCTCGGAACTAGAATCTCGGAAGAGACCCACCTAAAACCAAAACCAATGATTGAAGTTGGAGGTCATCCCATACTGTGGCATATCATGAAGATTTACTCGGCACACGGAATTAATGATTTTGTCATCTGCTGTGGTTATAAAGGTTACATAATCAAAGAGTATTTCTCGAACTATTGCCTCCATATGTCTGATGTGACTATTGATATGGTCCAGAATAAAACCAAAGTTCATCAGAGAAAAGCTGAGGCTTGGAATGTTACTCTGATTGACACTGGTGAAATGACGAATACTGGTGGGCGCTTAAAGAGGGTGGAGAGCTACATTCGAGATGAGAGTTGTTTTTGTTTTACGTATGGGGATGGGCTATCTAATATCAACATCACCAGTCAAATTGAGTTTCACAATCAACACGGTAAGCTGGCAACCATAACTGCTGTGCAACCTCCTGGGCGCTATGGTGCAATAACGCTGGAGGGCTCAAAAGTCACCGGGTTCGTCGAAAAACCCAAGGGTGATGGTGGACTCATAAATGGCGGATTCTTTGTATTGAGCCCCAAAGTACTAGATTACATTAGTGACGATCAAGTCGCGTGGGAAGCGGAACCTCTTACGGCGCTGGCACGAAACAACGAAATGATGGCATTCAAGCACGACGGATTTTGGCAACCCATGGATACGCTGCGTGACAAAAATCAACTTGAGGCGTTATGGGCGAGTAACTCAGCGCCATGGAAGCAATGGCGATAGCGTTCTTTACTTATATGTATAGACCGAAGGAGTTTGTTCGTCAAAAGAAGTCAAGAGTAAATGATTTTATGTCCGTATTAGCAACTCGCAAACTAAGTAAATCGGGGCCTTAGTAGCAGCTTCTGGAGTGAACTGTGTTAATTGCCAAAAGTTGTCATCTTGACGCGATCTCCATGAATTCCGGAGACTATCGATGCTACCATTAATTCATGGGCCGAAACTCATGAAAGCGATCAAACAAACTACTTAGACTTGCTGATCAATAAATTTAAGGTGTGAGGGGATATTCCTTCTGTTACGAATTGTTATTTGACTATGGAAGCAAGTTGCGCGACTGCTTTTCAGCTAAGGTTTAAGGGCAAAATCGGTCTCGTTAGCATATTTTGGAAGCGGGCGAATGAAATTTGAAAATAATGAGGTACTAGTATGGATACCGGTACACAACGAGGGCGCCTACATTGCTAGTACCGTTGACTCAATTCTGAGGCAAACCTACCCTAAAGTCAGGATCTTAATTTCGAATAATCACTCACAAGATGATACTGAGAAAATTATTGGCCAAATCTGTAATCTATCAGATCGGGTAATTTCGATTAAGCCTCCCAAATATTTAGCTACCTACGAGCACTTAAATTTTGTAATGAGTCAGTTGGTTTCGCACCACCTTAGCGGGTGCGACTTCTTGGTATATTTTGGGGGTCACGATCAAATGAACCCCGATTACATCGCAAACGCAATAGAAATCGTGAGATCGATAGACGGTAAAGCGCTCGTGGTTCCGGTAGCTGTGAAGATAGACAAGCACGGGCTTGCGGAGGGTCTATATCAATCAAGAGTCCCGGAAGTCCGCGGCTACAAGCAAGGAGACTTCACTAAATTCCTGAATACCCCATTTTATAATTCGGCATCGTCTGCCCTAATTCCGAAGCAAGTTTTTGTCGACTCGGTGTTAAATGGACGCATCAAGCCTTGCATGGGAGTAGACCTGTTTTGGCTGGCGGAATTAAGCGTTGGCGTAAATGTCATTCGGTCCGATGAGTCGCTGCTGTTAGCAAGAGCGACTGCTGAATATGGTGACCGAAATCGCTTTTTCATGAAGCATCTTGGCTGCACTTTTGACTTCAAATCGATGATGCAGACTATTCGGTTACAGCTTCAGTATCTAAACCAAATACTCGATAAAGAACAGTGTCTCTTTGCAGAGATTGACCCCCACGATTTCACTCCATATCGACTGAGAACGATTGTTGATTTTATGCAAGCGCAAATTTACCATTTTGACGATAGCTCTGGGAATGACGAGCAAATAAGCCTGATGTCAGACGCCTACAAGCACTATCTCGCTTCCATGAGTCTTAATTGAACTCGTAAATCGGAGTGGTTATAAAATCGATACTTTGTAAGCCTTACGGTACAAAACCTAACTTCTCCTCCTTGCTGAACGGATACGAATACCGAACAAGAAGTTCATGTATGGCTGATTTGTATTCTGCGTTTTTCAGTCTTGCACTTAGCCATAGAAATTCCTGAACCACCCGAACGTCGAGAAACGGATATCGAGCCTCGATACCATAAGATCCCGCTACGTGCTCATCTTTCATTAAGTAAGACGCCTGACTGGAGCCAAAGAAAGATGGCCAGGGAAAGATGGACCTTAGATCATCTGGAAACAGGCCGCCAAAATTGCTGTGTCGGTATATTTTCTGGCCTTTGTAGCCGTAATCAGACTGGATCTCGTCGGCGCCTTGTCCCGAGAGATAGATTTTTTGGCGATTTCGAGCAGCTAAGCTACAAATTATTGATAGCCCAATTGCGCCGTTATCTGAATGAATAGTCCTTGAAAACTCATTATAGTCGCCGTCGGAACTATATATCTGATAGTTGATTGCCTCAATGGCGCTTAAATTACGTTGTGACGCTAACTGTTTGTCGTGTTCCGTCACAGTGACAACTGTGGCCGTGGACTTTGCGGAAAATAATTGATGTCGTAAGCCCAAAACCTCTGCGTTCTCATTATTCGAAATAGTGTAAGCCGAATAGGGTACATCCAACCTATTGAGAATGCAGCTTATTGCTCCGCTGTCATATCCGCTTGACAAGCCGATAAAAATACTTTCTCGAACATTTCTTGTGCGCTTGCGAATTGAGAGCTCAAAACTGTCAATCCAATCGTCGAACGCTTCCTTGTGTTGCTCCAATGAGAAAGTTGTTACCTCGCCAACCTCGATCAACCGCATTGTCAAGTAGTTGATTGAAAATATCTTATTTGCTGGAACCTTGAATACATTATATATTCCCATCCGTTGTATAACCGAAGGATAAGAAGCAATAGCAAAGTGATGCCCGGAGATGCCGAAATAAAGTGGCTTTGTCCCAAAAGTATCGCTGGCGAAATAGATCTCGCGGGATGAATGGTCGGCAATGACAGCCGCAAACTCACCATCGAGCTTCCTGGCGAAGAGCGGTCCATGCTCCAAAAAAGCAGGGATTAAACATTGGCCATCGCTGCTGAACGTTCCGAATTTGTCGGCATTATATATCTCGCCATTGTAAATCGCGGTACACCTCTCTGACTCGAATGGCTGGGGGGTATACGCACCGTTGATACTCAATAAATTATGTACGAAAGTGATGTCTTCCCTCTGCAGAACATTGGTTAAGTCTGGACCTCGAAACTTTTGATAGTAATTTACAAATTTAAGATCTTCAATATCTTTATTCGTAATAAGAAAGCTGCACATATCAAGCTCCGAAGTTGATCAGTTTTAAAACCTCTGCCGTTCTGGCAAATGTGGAACCAGAGGTTGGAACTATTAATGTTTTAGAAAGCAGGATGAGATCAACAATCGCGCCCTCTATACATCCGGCGCTCCGATTCACATTGAAAGGGAATGATCGGCCGACATTATCTGTGATCGGCGAATTCCAGCTTCCGGTATCGGCTAACATTTCTGGGTACTCCTTGCTGGTGTGTGTCAGACAGTTTTTAAGGGGCCGAAACATCTCAATGACGGCACGACTATCTGAGCAAATGAAATACCTCTGGCTCGAATTTTGTTTTACTAAGCCATAGATTCTGTTTTCATCTACTTTAGAGCCGAAGTCTGTCTTTCTAATGTGAATACCATGCACAGAATCGTCAATGCGATACTCCTCAATGAATGCCTTGGCCTTTTCCCGCAGCCCTCGTTTGAATGAGAAAAAGTCCTTGAAGACGACTAGGTCGTTGATGTTAATGAATGCCGGGAGAAGGTTTGAATAGTAGAAGATCGGTTTTCCAGTATTCCGTAGACTCACCAATTGCTCAAATGATCTTACTGATCGTTGATCGTAAATTATCCGATCGGTCCATCCGAGCTGGTTTTCATGCATTATAAAGGCATGAGAGTCTGACTGATTAGAAAACGTAGTCAGGTCCACTTCGAAGACATTGAGTTGTGAATCGAATAGATCAAGAAAGGCTGCATCACACCAGTTATTTCGGGGCCACGCGATATCCCATGGCATTGATAGTTTTTCTGTGAGCAAAGCAGCCATGAAAAGAGAGGAGAATCTGTTTCCGAGGCCTCCGTCGCAAAATACGATATTGTTTAGAGTCATATTAGTCTCGTATCTCGCAGATAGGTAATTTATTTTGTAGTTGTTGAAGGGTGTATGCGTTTAGCGTAACGGCCGTCATGTTGTGTGCTTGTTGTCCGTTGGGTTATGGTGTTTATAAATCACTTAACTCCAGTTGCCCGTAGAATGCGTTATCAATTTTCGGGATCGGCAAGAACGCGACATTCGTTGAGCCAATTAATGTTGTTAAATCGGAGTTCTCACAAGTAGATTGGGGCTTATTTGAGAAGATCAACACGAGTGACTTAGAGTCTAGATGCGTTTGAGTTGTCAAGGTAGACAGATTGTTAACAGACCCGGTCATTGAATAAACTTTGTTTGCATTTAGGTAAGCGCCGATCGCAAGGCTGCTCTTGGAAGTGGCTATAGCCATAAGTGATCTATTCGCTTGTGCGTTATCGAAAAAGTGATATAACCGGTCGATCTTGCCGCGGTATCCATCAAGGATTTTTTCTAACTCTTTTGAGAGATTGAGCCTCGGGTAGTGATAAGCCCCCAGACCGGAGTCAGCGAAATATAAAAGCATCTCCAATAACGAACTTCTTATCGTTGATAAAGAGCTCGCATACTCCGCTTCCTCTAGGGACGGTGCTGTGTGATCATTACTGACATCATTTCTCTCTAAAACTTTTTTGTAATAAGTGTCGTCAATATTCGCTAGTCTTCGGTTCGAAGTCACATTGCTATGCGCATGAATCAAATTATTTTCAAATTTAGATCCCTCGAAATAGTCAATTTTTAAGCCAGTAGCCAGTCGACAGAAATCAAATGACATTTGATCTCGTTTGGAATAATTAAGGATATGCTCCCACCACATAATCCCGTGTTGGATAACATTTGAGTTGCTGTGCTCCCGCAATAGTACGGTACAAGTACTCAGAGGGGTCACCGCATTCAGCTGGATTACTTTCTTGTACGATTCTAGTTGGCGTATAAGATTTTCCGAAGTGTCGTAGCCTAGTGCGGCAATCGCCAGACATTCCTCCACAATAGAGGTCCGGGTGTTGTGTTTAAAAAGACGATATAGGTAGTTGCTTTTGTTGCAGACGTTCAGATCGTTAGAGTTTGGTAGTCGTTTAAGCTCGCAGATATTGTCAATGTACAAGCTATATTGGTAATTTGGCAGGTAGACATGTGGTAAAGCTTTTGGCCTTCGCGATGATTTTTCCGGAGGTAAGGCGTTAGTATTGAGTTCTTGGCATCGCCAAATGTTGGATTTCAAACCCGGGTTATCTGTGAAACAGATAAAGCTAAGCCTAAGGTCGGTCTCAGTAGATTCCAAGTGTGCGGTTGGATTCCCAAGCGGCTCCTTATCACCGGTGAGCACAGTATAGATGGCTAACTCAATCATTTTTAGCGATATCCGTAGAACTGTGGCTGCACAGGTCTTTGCAGTATTCGTTGATGGTGTTTGTACATGATTGGATGAAAGAATTCGCCGAGAATTCCAGCCCACTCAATCGGGTACTCGGAGATGCTTCCATCTTGTTTTTTTAGTCCCAGTTGATCCTGGGGCGTAGTTGCGGGATTTTTACGTAGAGGCTCTAGAAGACTATCGAGTTTGGAATTTAGTGCTTGAGCCCATGCGTGGGTAATGACGCTATATTGCTTAAATATGAATGCACAAAGCCCAATATTTTTTTTGTGGTTCAGCCGTAGCTCATCGCCGAGTGGGCCTTTAATATGCGGAATCCCATCGGGGATTTCTTGATAACCCAGCGCTAGGGCGTTGGAGCTTCTGAGCTCCGCAAAATGAGGCCGCCAGTCGGCACTCGTATGTTTGATATCAGTCCATCCGCCCCCGTAGTGGTGCATTAGGTAGCACCTTATGTAGTCGGATTTGTGCGTGTCTGATAGGTATTCAAATGCGGGGTGATAGGGGTACTCAGGTTTTTCCCAGTCTCTCAGCGATTGGTGATTGATATAAACTACTGGGCATCGCGTATTGTTATAAATGCTCCACAGCGCCTGAATTCTTTGGGAAGACATAGGGTTTGTGCCCGCCCACATACAGAAAATCGTGCTGGACTGAACCCCATCAAAGCTCGCGAGATAATCCCTGTTCCAGTTACTCACGATGGTTTACTCTTGCCCAGTCGAACCTTAGAAAGTTCTTTGGTTTTGGGCTGCCATTGAGAATCTTGGTGTGCGCAATCGGCTTATTAACCTCGATATCTCGGGTTAGTGAGGAGGTTTTGTAACCAACATCATCAAAATAGATTTCTTTTCCTAGAACAATACGTTTCCCCCCGCGCATCTCCCACATCACTGGGAGGTAGAGGTCTTCGTAGCCGTAGTTCCCTGCAAAGTCCTCGTCGTACATCCCGAACTCTTTGAAGTTGGTAACGGGTACGAGCAGCGTGTTCGGGTGAACCTCTAAGGCCTGGTGATCATTGGCGTCGAAGTAGTTACTCACCCGAAACGAATACATCGTGTCGGGTTGCAGTTGTTCGTAATGATGAAGAATGTACTTAATGCCTCGTTCACGGGGGTGTTGGTCAACATCAAATAGCAGAGCCCAGGGTGTTTGGCTCATGAATATCCCAAGATTCCTCGCACCAC